>Ga0134127_10000093_pt1 | contig 121277 bp, 118 predicted proteins | sample KB31753_FD_96459 | JGI IMG/M metagenome (GOLD analysis project Ga0134127, IMG submission 96459) | Terrestrial soil microbial communities with excess Nitrogen fertilizer from Kellogg Biological Station, Michigan, USA - KB3-175-3 | ecosystem: Environmental > Terrestrial > Soil > Unclassified ...
AAGTGGGAGTGCCAATCCCTGTGGCGCGGAATGGCGGGATTCTCAATTGGAAAAAGCTGAACCAGACCTCCCGTCGGGTCGATGAGCCATGTGGAGAGTTTCCGACAACTACTCTACGGTGAGGTCCAAGGAAAGCAGGAATGCGTCACGAATTCTCTGGAATTCTCCCTGTGCGTACCCCGGCCCCAAGACAGTCTTTGGATCGATGGGTTTGCCCTCAAACCGATCACCTCGGTAACGAGGAAAAAAATGCATGTGCAGGTGAGGTAATGAGTTGCCATGAATTTCATAATTCAACTTCACAGCCCCCGTTGCGGCGCTAAGAGCCTTAGACACTTTTTGTGCATCTCGCATGAATGCCACAGCCACTTGCTCCGCCAACTCGTGCAGTTCAACAGCATGAGTTCGAGACACCAGGCACACGTACCCAGGGACCGGGGCAAACTCTTGCATCGTGACCCAAGAGGTTTCCAGAGTGGCAATAACGTCCAGGGGTTCTTTCCGACAGCAAATCGGGCACGCAGTGCCCGAACACATTGCAGTCCAGCGTTCATGGTCGTTCCATGTGCTCACTTCTGGGCTCTCCGACTCAGCTGTAGTTTAGAGAGGTTCATAGCAGGCAATGTTACGACCTTGCGCTTTCCGCTCGCATCTTTCGCCCATCGATGGGTTTTTGGGCTTTAGTAAAACCCGTCACACCGCACGATCCGGAAATGTTTGATAATTCCTGAATGGAAGCTAACGGATTACCCTCCCGCACCTCGATCCTGACAGCCGCAGCGCGTGCCTTTGGGTCGCGCGAGCCAGATGTTAGCGTGCGCAATCCCGACTGGTTGGCTGAACGACTGATCGGCCCAGCTGAGTTAGCTTTGATAGCTGAGCATCCCATCAGCAAGGCTCTCGAGCGGGATTTTCAAGATGCTACTAACGATCCCGATGTCTTTGGCTTCGCCTGGCTGATGTTGGACGCGCTTTATAGACGAGCGGTTGGAGCATGCCATCCGTAACGGCGCGACCCAGGTGGTGATCATGGGAGCCGGGTTCGATACACGCGCCCATCGCTTCGCCGAACTATTACAGGGCACGCCGGTCATCGAAATCGATTACGGCGCCACCCAGCTGTACAAGAAGCAGCGCGTCGAAGCAGCTCTGGGCGGCGCGCCCGCCAACGTGGTCTATGCATCGATCGACTTCGCGCGAGAAAGCCTGGGAGAAGTATTGCGTCGCGCCGGTTTCCAGTCCGGACGCAAAACCTATTACATTTGCGAGGGCGTCAGCATGTACGTCCCCGAAGAGGGTATGAAGGAAACCCTGCGCGCGATCGCTGCGGAATCCGCTCCGGGCAGTGCGCTTCTCCTTGAGTATCTCAACCGTGGCGGGCTTGAAGTCCTGACGAAGTATCCCATGGGAATGGTTAAGAATGCCATCTCTTGGGGAGAGCCTTTCGTGTTCGGTGTGCCCGACGGGAACGATCGTGAGTTCTTCCTCGAAACGGGGTTGGAGCTAGGTGAGACGCTGAAGGTTGGCAGCCCCGAATCGATTAGAAGATATGTCGTGCGCCAGGACGGGGAGCTACTATGGCGCCCATCTGGAGAAGGTATTTCAGCAGCGGCGGGAGGCCGCGCTACAGGCCATGGACGAAGTAGGTCGCCAGCAAGCCGCGATGGCCGCCGCGATGTCGGGCTATTGGCTAGCCGAGTTAACCGTCACCTAGCTGACGAAATCCATCGCGTTTTATCACAAGGGCCCTGAACGGGCTTCTCAATGGGCGACAAAGGGATTTTTCGTAAATTGATACCCCTATTGGCGCGGCCCGAAGGGATACCTGGCTGCGATTGTTGCGACGGTGGCTTTTCACTGACCAATCGAGGTTCGTAGGCACATTGCTTCAAGACCTCAACAACGGGCCCGACAAATTCACTGTCACTCTCAATGACTTTGAGATTTATCGTCATTTGAGCAAGAAACGCGAACTTGCTTATCAACGGATGTCATAAATCTCTAACACCCCATGCCGCACAATCGCTAATTTCGTTCCTCCAGGAGATTCTAAGGGCGGACGAAAGCCGCCAATGAATGGGTGCTAGATCGAGCATCCCTGTCTCGACCGCACGAAGAACTGCGTGGATTGGGTGGAGAGAAAGTGTGACGAACGGGGGGCGGAGCGATGCGCACCGGCATTCAGCGGACGTTCAGGTTCCACGCCTAGTATCATTTATGTGAGAAGCGAAGATCTTCGTTGGCGCTTGTCTGAGGGCAATTCCTCGCTGGCGAAGTACAAATAAAGCCTTGGAACTCTTCAAAGGAACTTGGATTTGGGTGCTCGTCCCCCTGGTGATCATCGGCGTATTCGCCGGATTCCAGCTCACCAGACAGACGGACCCCGAGTACTTCACAGCCAAAGTGGAGAAGGGAGACATCCATCAAGTCATCGAGGCCACGGGCACGATTAACCCCGTGACTTCTGTTCAAGTGGGCTCCCAGGTTTCGGGGATGATTTCCAAGCTGTACGTAGATTTCAATTCAAAAGTCACCAAGGGCCAAGTCATCGCGGAGATCGATCCCAAGCTGTTCCAAGGTGCAGTTCTCCAGGCGCAGGCGGATCTCCAGAACGCGCAAGCGTTGCTGGCCGCGGCCAAAGCGAACATGGCAAAAGATCAGGCCACTCTGCAACAGAACAAACTCGACTATGAGCGGGCCGTCGCCCTCCAGCGGGAATCAGTGAACAGCCAACAGCAGCTCGATCAAGCGAAAGCGACTTACGACGCAATAACGGCGCAGGTCGGCTCGGACCGGGCAGCCATTCAACAAGCGGAAGCGCAGGCCGCTCAGAAGACGGCGACTCTAAAGGTCGCTCAAACCAACTTGGACTACACCATCATTCGTGCTCCGATCAACGGGACCGTCGTAGCCAGGAACATCGATATTGGCCAGACGGTCGCTGCTTCCTTACAGGCACCAACGCTCTTCATGATCGCGCTCGACCTGACCAAAATGCAGGTCTATGCCAAGACCGATGAAGGCGATGTGGGCCAGATCCGGCCCGGACAGAAAGGCGACTTTCAGGTCGACGCGTTCCCTAAAGAAACCTTCCACGGAGTTGTGTTCCAAGTGCGTATGAATGCGACGAGCATTCAGAATGTTGTCACCTACGACACCATTGTGAACTTCGAAAACCCCCAGTTGAAGCTCTTTCCCGGAATGACCGCCTATGTATCAATCCCGGTTGCCTCGGTCACAGATGTGGTGAGGATTCCAAATGCCGCGCTACGGTACAAGCCTGATCTACCCGCAGAAAAAGTGCAGGAGCTGTATAGCAGGTACGGAGTAACTGCGAGTGCAGCCGCACCGGTGTCAACAACTGCGAAGCAGCCGGGCACCATGGGAAAAGAGCGTTCCGTCCCGAAGCCGAACACAACGTCTGGGTCTGATATGGCAGTTGTCTGGAAGCTACAGGCGGACAAGTCACTTAGGCCACTCCAGATTCATGTTGGGTTAACCGATCACACGTACACAGCATTGATTTCTGGAGATCTTCAACCGGGAGACGAACTGGTTACGGGTGCAACTACCGTAAAGCAGGAAACTGCGGGCCCAGGTCTGACTCCTCAACGACGCTAGGCTCCCAAATGGCAACTAAGAATTCAGTCACGACAACAAATATGGTTGCGGCTGATCGTACCGTGCCACTCGTCGAAGCGCATGACCTCAGAAAGAACTACCAGCTGGGGGAGACGGAAGTCCACGCGCTTCGAGGTATCAGCGTGAAAATCAACCCAGGCGACTTCGTTGCTATTATGGGCGCGAGCGGCAGCGGAAAATCCACGTTTATGAACATTCTGGGGTGCTTGGATAAACCGACATCAGGGCGATATCTACTGGAGGGTACTGACGTATCTGCGCTAACCAAGAAGGAATTGGCACAAATCAGAAATCAAAAGATCGGTTTCGTATTTCAAGGTTTCAACCTCCTCGGTCGTACGACTGCCCTTGAGAACACCGAGTTGCCGATGCTTTATTCCAAGACCCACAAGAATAAGCGCCGGGAACGTGCCCGCGAGGCATTAACCCAAGTTGGATTGGGAGATCGGGCGGATCATCTTCCATCTCAACTCTCGGGCGGGCAACAACAAAGAGTGGCCATCGCTAGAGCGCTTGTGAATCAGCCGCGGATGCTGCTTGCGGATGAACCAACAGGGAACTTGGACAGTCGCACTTCCGTGGAAGTCATGGAAATCTTCCAAAGGCTGAACGCAAGTGGGTTGACCATCATTCTGGTCACGCATGAACCGGACATTGCCCAGTTTGCGAAACGTGAGCTCGTCTTTCGCGATGGTCAGATCAGGAGAGACGATGTCGTTGAGGTTCCCCACGTGGCCAGCCAGGTTTTGCAAACCATGCCCACCATCAAGGATTAGAACATCTCCATGGATTTATCGTCAGCATTCATGCTTGCACTCCGCGCGCTGGGACGGAACAAGATGCGTTCCAGCCTGACCATGCTCGGCCTGATCATTGGGGTAGGTGCGGTGATTGCTGTCATCGGTATTGGGGAGGGGGCGGCAACGAAGGCTCAAGAACAACTGGCAGCGATGGGCTCTAACATGTTGTTCGTCGGCTCCGGATCGGTGAATCGATACGGGTTGCACGTAGGAAGTTTTCAAACGAAGACCCTCGTCCAGGCCGACGCCGGCGCCATCGTTCGAGAATGTCCGTCCGTTTCTGCAGCTGCTCCTGGTACGGGAACCGGTCAACAGGTTGTGTACGGGAACGAAAACTGGGCTACACAGATCACTGGAACTGAGCCGCAGTATTTTGAAGTCAGAAACTGGCCCTTCGCCAGCGGCACATCGTTCACTGAAGACGATGTCACTCAAGCTGCTACTGTCGCGGTGTTGGGGGATACGGTTCGGAAATATCTTTTTGGCTCACGCAACCCTATTGGGGAAACGATTCGCATCGGCACATTGCCATTTAAGGTTGTTGGAGTGCTCACACCAAAAGGAACGAGTGCCGGCAGCAATCAGGATGAGGACGACGTCATCATTGCGCCATTAACGACAGTGCAAAAGAAGTTGCTCGGTCAGGAGTGGCTGCGATGGATCATGGTTTCCGCTTTGTCCCGGCAAGCAAGCTATGTTGCGCAGCAGCAGATTGAGAGCCTATTACGCGACCGTCACAAGATCAGATCCGGCGACCCTGCGGACTTTGTTGTCCGCAATCTCGCCGACATGGCGGATGCGGCAGCGGAGCAGGGTAAGGTCATGACGGTGCTGCTCACTATTGTGGCGAGCATTGCTTTGCTCGTTGGCGGGATCGGCATCATGAACATCATGCTGGTATCGGTCACGGAACGCACGCGCGAAATCGGCGTTAGGATGGCGGTAGGTGCCACCGAGGAAGATGTTCGGCTGCAATTCCTGATCGAAGCTCTGGTGCTTGGCCTGAGCGGAGGAACCCTCGGTGTCATTTTCGGAGTTGCCAGCTCGCTCGCCGTTTCTCATGGTCTGGGATGGCCTGTTCGGATTCCCCCGTATTCGATAGCCGTCTCAACTCTTTTCGCGATCGCGATTGCGCTGTTTTTCGGGTTTTATCCGGCAAGACGAGCCTCACGGCTGAACCCGATTGATGCGCTTCGATTTGAATAGACAACGGGTTTCGACATGATGATCTACGTCCATTCCATCTGGAGCGAGGCAATGAAGTCATTGCGACGCAACCTGATTAGGACTGTTCTAACCGTCCTGGGTCTCGTGGTCGGCATTGCCGCTTTTATCTGTGTCGTTGGAGTGGGCAAGGCTGGGTCGGCAAAGGTGGAACAGGAGCTCCAGAAGCTTGGCGACAACATGATCTGGATTGAGGCCGGTAGCCGTGCGACCAATGGGGTTAGATTTGGAACACGAGAGACAAAGAGTCTGACGGTCGAAGACGCGCGGGCCATCTTCGCAGAAATTCCTGGCCTCAAACGCATGAGTCCCAATGTCGATGGACGGGCTCAAGTCGTCTATGGGGCTCAGAACTGGAACACAACGTACCGCGGAGTGGCCCCCGAGTACTTTGACATTCGAAGATGGGAAATTAAGGCAGGAACGATCTTTACGCACGACGATGTAGAAAGAGATGTTCCCGTTTGCATTCTCGGTCAGACAGTGCTCGAGAATCTCTTTCCTAACGAAGACCCGGTGGGAAGAAGCATTCGCGTACAGGCCATGCCTTGCCGTGTCATTGGCGTATTCCAGCCTAAAGGAGCATCCGCCAGCGGCTGGGATCAAGATGATTTCGTGGCGATGCCATACACAACCGCCATGAAGCGCATTGGGGGAACGAGTTGGCTTGACGATATCTTCTTCTCGGCTACTTCGCGAAACGCGATCCCTATCGCCACCCGCCAGGCCGTGGCTCTATTGAGAGAACGTCACCACCTCCATCCAGAGGAACCCGATGACTTCAATATTCGCAGCCCGGAAGACGTGATCCGAGCGCAGTTACAGTCAAGGAAAATCTTTACCTTGCTCCTCGGCACCATCGCTTCGCTGGCCCTGCTCGTGGGTGGGATCGGCATCATGAATATCATGCTGGTCTCGGTTACCGAGCGCACGCGGGAAATCGGAGTTCGATTGGCCGTCGGCGCCACAGAGGGGGACATTCAGTTTCAATTCCTGGCGGAAGCCATTGCGATCAGTATCCTCGGGGGTTTTTTAGGGGTGCTTGCTGGCGTGGGTGCATCCTCCATTTTCCAAAGCACATTGCAATGGGACATCAAGCTTAGTCCTCAACTTCTCTTGTTTTCTGGATTGTTTGCAGCAGGGATCGGAATCTTCTTTGCCTACTACCCATCACGCAAAGCATCTCAGCTTAACCCCATCGAAGCGCTCCGATACGAATAATCTGCTTCCTTTGCGATGGCGTGACCTATTCGTGCATTTGCAAGCTGAGCCTGATACTGCACTGCTGCTAGAGATTGGTGGTTAGGCGCGCATATGGCGTTGCGCGACGTGCCGCTCCGCAGATCACGGTAGCATTCCTACGGCTAAGAAATTGGGCAAGTCGCTCCCTTGTCGCAACACAATGTTCACCATTCCGAATCGGAGCACAGTCGCGAAGCCCACAAACAAAAACATAAGCCGTTGAACGCTGAGCACAGATTCCCTAACAGATGCCGTCACCGTCGCAGGACGCCTTCGTGCGCGCCCGTTAATTGTCGATCTTGCTCATGGCACCATAAACGCTAACGCAACTGGTAGTTTTGCCAGTGTCGGGGGGACGATCGACATCGAGAATCTAGACATTGCCACTCGAGCTGTCGAGCTGACTCGCTGAAAGGAGGGCCAGATTCTATGGCCCAACCTTACGAGGACTTGAATCAAGATACGTTCGAGTCTTTGACTCGCTATCGTGCGATTGTCGAGCACGCGCCCGAAGTTTTGGCGCTCCTCGACCCATTGGGGAAAATTCTCTATATCAATCCACATACTGAGAAAGTGCTCGGCTATGGGCGTTACGAAGTCGAAGGGCAAGGCATTTTCGAATTTGTCCATCCCTCAGACGTACAACGGGCCGCTCAGGAATATCTGCAAACCCTTCGCCAAGAAGGAGAGCGTGTTCCGTCGGTATTGAGGATTCGGGACCGCTCCGGTGAATGGGTTCCATTTGAAATCATCGCCAATAACCGTCTCGGAGACCGCAAGATCCGGGCGGTTATTTTCACGGCGCGCGATCTTCGCTTCCGAAAGGAGATCGAAGCCGCTATTCAACGTGCTAACGCTGACACGGAAGCTGAGGTAACCAAGCGCACCACTGAACTCATAAAGATGAATGCCGAACTACGGATCGAAAACCAAGCCAGGCGTCAGGCAGAAAGCCAGCTACAACACACGGTTTCGGTCTTGCATGCCACGCTGGATTCCACAGCTGACGGAATTCTCGTTGTCTCTACAGAAGGCAAGGTCACGAGCTGTAATAGAAAATTTGCGGAAATGTGGCAATTGGATTGCGCAAGCTCCAATGAGAAAGATGATGAAGTTCTTCTTTCACGGGTTTCCGATCAACTGCGAGAACCGGGAGATTTTCTAACCAAGGTGCAAACCCTATATGCGGATCCGACGGCAACCAGCTTCGACGTGCTGCTTTTCAAGGATGGTCGCATTTTTGAACGTTACTCGCAGCCCCAGCATATCAATAACAAGATTACGGGTCGCGTATGGAGCTTCCGCGATGTGACGCACGCGAGAAATCTGGAAGCCGAGTTGCACCAGTATCAGAAGATGGAAGCACTTGGGAAGCTTGCAGGGGGCGTGGCACACGATTTCAACAATCTCTTGATGTTGATTTCAGGGTATGCAACGGACCTAAGGGAAAGTGTCTCTGACAACAGAGAACGGGAGATTTGTGAGCAAATATTGGCAACTACGAGGCAGGCAGCGTCGGTAACTAAACAACTCTTGACGTTCAGCCGAAAACAACCTGAAGCGCCCGTGATGACGGATTTGAACCTGATTGTAATGAACCTGGAACCCATGCTGAGACGCCTGCTCCCAGATCAGATCCAACTGGAGGTTTCACTGGGTCCGAATGCGCTTTTCGTGCGCGTTGATGTTGCCCAGGTCGAAACGATGATTATGAATTTGGCTGTCAACGCAAAGGACGCGATGCCAGAGGGCGGTCGGCTTCTTATTGCCACGAGTTCTGCATCCTTCCCGTCTAACAAAACCGAAAAGAATCATGATGAGGCGTTCGTTGTCCTTGAGGTGACTGACACCGGCTTCGGAATGACAGTGGAAGTGCAGGCACGCATTTTTGAGCCTTTCTTCACCACCAAGGAAATGGGGAGAGGAACGGGGCTTGGACTTTCAACCGTGCTGGGTATTGTTCAGAGGTCTGGAGGCAGCATCGAGGTGAAAAGTACTTCTGGCCGTGGTTCAGCCTTTCGAATTCTGCTTCCTCAGGTGGCAGAACCGTTGAGCGTTACCTCGCCTGTATCCAGTCTAGCTGAGACAGATCCGAGAGGCATGGGTGAAACCATATTGCTCGCGGAAGACGAGTCCGGAATCCGAGCAATGACGCGAGCATATCTGGAGTCAATGGGTTACCGTGTACTCGAGGCGGCAGACGGATTGGAAGCGATTGCTCGATCGTTCGAATATGCCGGCCCCATTGATCTCGTAGTTAGCGACCTCCTGATGCCGCGTCGCCGCGGGGACTCCGCCGTCAAGGAAATTCGAACCCAACGTCCCGGCGTCAAGGTGATCTTCATTTCCGGATACGCCGACGACAGCACCGTGGCGACACCAGAGGAGATTCTGTATAAACCTTTTACATTCCCCGAACTTGGCCGGCGCGTGCGTGCCGTGCTCGATGCCTCTCCGCAGGTCCCGAATAGCAGCATGGATTCAGCCGCCGACTGATTCCCGTTGCTGGGTTCAAGCCAAGGCCTCGATCGGGAGAGCGTAGTGAACACAATGGACCATCTCCACCTCTGAAACCAAACGCTATCGCTCTCGGGAAGATTCTCGGACACTTGAGTCGACGCGATCAACAAACAGATAGAGGCCGAAGGAAATCAAAAACATTACGCCTGAAAAAACAGCCCCCGGAAGTGCGCTACCCCGCCTTCCCGCGAGAAAGGATTCCAGAGTGGCACTCAGCAGCCAAATCTGCACGATCAGCAATACTGCAATCAATGACATAGCTCCTGTGATCGCAGTGAGGCCGCGGGTTTTAGAGGGACGTTCGACGCTGTTGGATATTGTCATGACACGTTACACCTTTACGTCCACAGCGACGATTTCTTCGCCGCGATTTTCAAGAACAATTCTCGGAAGAGGTCGTGACGGCGGACCCTGCAGGACTGAGCCGTCCGCTATCGAAAAGAACCCTTTGTGGCAGGGGCATTCGAGCCGGTCACTCTCTCGCGAGTAATAGACCGCGCATGACAGGTGCGTGCATTTCTGGCTGTAGCCGACGTGCTCATCCTCCGAGGTGCGAACCAGGATGCAGCGGTCTTCCTTGCTTGGGTAGGTGAACAGCTTTACTCCTCCCACCGGAATCTCTCCCAGTCGGGCCACGGTCTGTTGCGGATAGCTGGGAGCTCTGTAGAACACAGACCGCAACAGAATCCATAGGTTTCCGACGAACATTCCAAAGCTGGTGACTACGAGGAATTTCGTCAGTTGACGGCGAGTGACGTAGCGTTCGTCGCCGGCCCGAACGGAAAACTCTTCCTTCCATAGCGGCCCGCTACTCGATTGTCGCAGCCACTTCATTTGTCTCCCCCCACATATAGTCCACGACGTCCAGAACGATCCCCTCACGCTCGGCCGGAGCCATCATGAAAACCTTGGTTGTGATCTTCTGCTCACCAAAATAGAAAACGTTCGTTGGCTTTTCTCTGCGCCTGGCAATTTCTTCGCGTCTGACATACGCGAGCGCCTGGCTTGGGCACACGGTCGCACACATCGGGCGTTTCCCCACCGACGTGCGGTCATAGCACATGTCGCATTTCATCATCTGCTGCTCGGGTTCCATCATCTTGGGAATTCCGAAGGGGCAGGCAAGCACACAATTGTTACACGCAATGCAGCGGGGCTTTAAAGACGAGTGGACAATTCCGTCGTCGCCTTTCTTGATGGCATCCGCAGGGCATACTTCAGCGCAGGTCGGCTCATCGCAATGCCAGCAGACATACGCGGCCGAGGTGATGCCTTCGCTGCGCTCGATGAAGTCGAAGTTGATCATCGATTTTCCGCGATGAGTCTCGCATTCCTCGCAGGCCTGCAAACAAGATTGGCATCCGATGCAGCGCGACGGATCAATGTAAAACTCATATCCGAACACTAGACCCCTCCTTTGGAGATATCGTTGCGATGCGCTGCTCGATCATCAGGAGAGGTATCGGGACTCGGCGCAGGCTTGATGGTGCAAGCCGAAACCTTGAACTCGGGAATCTTGCTGCGTGGGTCGAGTGTACGGTGGGTGAGACGATTCGCACTCCGGGTGCCAGGCCAATGATAGGGAATGAAGATAGTATCCGGGCGAATCGTCTTGACCAACAGGGCGCGAACCGTCAGATCGTCGCGCCGCGTGGTCACGGTTACCCAATCGCCGTCCTTGATGCCGTATTGCTGTGCCAGGCGAGGATGAATTTCGGCTTGGGGAGCGGGAGACTGGTCTACTAGGGCACCGATGCGGCGAGTTTGTGTTCCTGACAGATACTGGCTCACGACCCGCCCGGTCGTCAGGTACAACGGATACTGACCGTCGATCGGATCGCCGCTCGGCCGCCATTCCGTCTTGATGAAGTGCGCCTTGCCATCATGGGTATAGAAATTCTTGTCGGAGAAGAGAAGCGGTGTGCCGGGATGGTTGAGATCGGGGCACGGCCAGAAGATGCCCTTTTCCTGATCCACACGTTCGTAGGTAATACCGTAGTAGTCCGCAACCCCCCCGCGCGAAGCGATCCGAAGCTCTTCAAGAATGTCTGCGGGATTCTTGAACGGGAAGTATTGGCCACGGCCCAGACGATGCGCGAGGTCAATCATGATATCGGAGTCGCGGCGCGCCTGGCCCGGTGGATCAACGCTCTTCTGCCAGTGGATGACGCGTCCCTCGGCGCTGCAGCCGAGACCCTCTTCTTCCTCATGCAAGCTGCCGGCAAGGACTACATCCGCGTGGTGGGCTGTTTCCGACAGGAAGAAGTCAATCACTCCGAAGAATTCCAGCTTCGAAAGCGCCTCTCGTGTGAAGTTCGAGTCGGGAAGCGAAACCAGAGGATTGAAGCATGTCGAAAGTAGACCTTTGATCTCGCCCTGGTGAATCGCGTTCATGATCTCCTGCGCGCTGTAGCCGGGCTGAGGAAGTTCCTCAGGTCGAATGCCCCAAACCCCAGCCACATATTCGCGAGCGGCAGGGTCCGCGAGAGAACGCTGGCCGGGAAGTTGATCGCATTTCTGCCCATGCTCCCTTCCGCCTTGTCCGTTGCCTTGGCCGGTAATCATCGTCGGGCCCGACCCTTCCCGTCCAATGTTTCCCGTCGCCAGCGCAATGTTAATCACCGCCGAACAGTTTTCCACGCCCTTCGAATGATGCTCCAGTCCGCGCGCATGCATCAGGATGGAGTGCTTCGACTCCCCAATCCAGCGCGCGGCTTTCTCAATTGATTCAGGTGGAACGCCAGTAATCTCGGCTGCTTTGTGAGGATTCCACTGCCTGGCGTAGGCGGCCACATCCTCAAATCCTGTGGTGTACTGACCGATGAACTCGCGGTCTTCAAGGCCATCGCGCAAGATCACGTGCAACATGCCGAGCAGCAAGGCGAGGTCGGTACCGGGACGCACCGGAAGATACAAATCGGCATTGCGCGTGATTGGCGTGATGCGTGGGTCGGCCACGATCAAGCGTCCGCCATTGTCGCGGCAGCGCCATATGTAGTCGGTGGTAATCGGAGCGCACTCTCCAATGTTGGCGCCGCTGACAAACAGGACTTCGGCCTTGGGGATCTCACTCCACGGAATCGTACTGCGGTCCACCCCGAAAGCCAGCTTGTAAGCGGTTCCCGCCGAAACCATGCACAGGCGTCCGTTGTAGTCGATGTGCCGGGTTCCGAGCGCGACCCGCGCAAACTTGCCAAGCAAATAGGATTTCTCGGTGGAGAGCGACGCTCCTCCGTAAACAGCAACGGCATCTTTGCCGTAGGTGTCTTGAATTTCACGAATGCGCCTGACCGTGAAATCGAGAGATTCGTCCCAACTCGCTGGCTGAAAACCGTTGTCGCGGCGCATCAAAGGAGTAAGCAGGCGGTCGGGGTGGCCGCTTTGCATGTAGCGCTTTACGCCCTTCGGGCAAAGCATGCCGCGGTTGAAAGGGAAGTCCTCCCACGGCTCAAAACCGATGATCCGATTCTCACGAACCTTGAGCTGAATGCCGCACTGCTGTCCGCAGAAGCAACAGTGAGTCTTCACCAGTTTCTCGGCGGGATGGATCGATTCGTCTTTCCATCCACCAGGTGGAACGTAATTCAGATGAGGCCCGAACTGTTCCTTGAGTGCCTCTTCCGAGATCGGGGCCTTAGCCATTTGCTTCCTCTTTGAGTCTGAGCTGGGCCAGGGAGAGCGATTTGCGCTTGCATGCCGGACAAAGTTCTTGCCAGTTGCTAACCGGTCCAGACATTTCGTAGTTGAACCCCATCTGAGGCAGAACTTTCATCAGGTCGTCTACGTGCATTCGCGACGCATAGCGTTCACCGCAACGGGCGCAGATCGCGCCGCGGTCTTCTGCTCCTGCCTGTTGATAAAGCTTGACACCCAGCTGTGCAGGACGTTGAAAGATATGAAAGAACTTCCCAAACGGTAGATAGAGCAGCGCGGCGATCACGGTGATTGCGTGCAGAATCGCAACAAAGCCGTAGACACTTCCTCCCAGCCACTCCTGAGACACCGTTAGCGCAAGGCCCGTGATGCAAATGGCGAACAGCAGAATCAACGGCCAGAAATCCATCGCCACAGTTTGGACCGCACGCGCGCCCTCATCGCGCATACGCCGCCACAGCGAAAGTGCGACTCCTCCGAGGACAAGAATTGCCGAGATGTCCAATCCATGAAACAGCAATAATGCGGTGATCGTGTGCAGGTGAAAATGGCCCGCGGGGTATCCGAAGAGGGAGATGGTATACACCATTTGATCGTTCGGAGCGCTGGTGAACTGGATCCATCCGAAGACGAGCGGGAACGTAATGGCAGCCGCCAGTAGGCAGCCCCAAAAAATCAACTGATGCATAGCCCAACGGAGTGTGGACCGTTTTGCAATGAAGGTCTGGGAGAGCAGGTGCGTTGCGACGAGTGCCACCACTCGACCGAAACTGTGAAATATTCCGCGCTCTTTGAAAAGCTGCCAACCCCGTTGCCAATAGACGCGTGTCGGAGGCTTTCGAATCCAGACCGAGTAGTGATACACCACACCCCAGGTCGCGAAGATGATTGCAAAGGTATAGATGACGAGCGCCGCGTCAAAATTCTGAAGGTTGCGCGAACCCAGTACGATGGCTGCGACAAGCACGCTGGTCCACAACGTTGCCCACGCGCCAGCTCTGACCCTATCGGCAGCGCGAATAACATGAGCAGGAAGCTTTGCTTGAAGTTCGTCCTCTCGTGGCAAGAACACCCGTGCGTTGAGCCACCAAAGAACGCAAGCCACTACCGACAAGAGCAAAAATCCCGGCCAGACAATTCCGAGCTTGTCGCGAAATGCGCCCAAAAGCAGCGGCGGAAAAAAGCCCCCCATTCCTCCCATCGCTCCGACTAATCCAGTAACAGTCGCGCGCTGATTCGGGAAGTAGCGAGGCACGAGTTGGAACACAGCACCGTTTCCTATTCCCAACAGCGCAGCGGATCCCAGCGCACCGACCGTGAACGGAAGCATCGATTGCACAGCAAGCAGCAGTCCGAAAGCAGCCACGGCCGGCAGAATCCACGAAAGAACCCGCGATCCTCCGATTCGGTCCGAGAGCCACCCGCCAATGGGACGGCATAGAGTCGCAAGTACGACGAATCCTGCGGTGCGGAATCCAGCATCGGCTGGTGTGAGGGCAAACTGGTCGCGTAGTAGTGTTGGGAGATAAATCGAGAAGGCGACAAACCCGCCGAACGTCAAAAAGTAGAAACCGGCGAGGGCCCACGCCAGCGGCTCGTGAGCGAGTACCCCGAGCATTTCTGAGAACCCTTTGGGCCGCATCGTCTGCGAGGCATTCCGCGCAAATATCGCGAAGACGACTGCCCAGACGACCAAGATGATTGACATTCCCAGGTAGACTGAGCGGAATCCGAAGGCTGTAGCCGCGACCGGACCGAAAAACACCGTCGCTGACTGTCCGATATTCCCCAAGCCATAGGTCCCGAGAGCGCTGCCCTGACTCTCCATCGAGTACCAGCGGGAAACGTAACCCACACCGACAGCGAAGGAAGACCCCGCCATTCCCAACAGGAATGCGACGATGAGCAGATCCCGATAGCTATTCGCTGATGGAACTAACGCCACCGGAAGGGCGACGAAAAACATCAGCACGGTAAAGACAACGCGTCCGCCGAAACGGTCGGCGAGCATGCCAATGGGAATGCGGGCGAGAGCACCAAGAAGAACAGGTACCGCAACCAGCAACGCCGTCTGCGTAGCAGAAAGATGGAATCTCTCCCGAAAGCTGGGAGCGAACGCGCTGATCAAACCCCAAGCAGCAAAGCAGACGGTGAACGATACCGTTCCTAAAAGCAAGTGCCGCTTGCTAAGATTCTCAGATGGTGCCACGGTCCCATCCTTCAATACTCATAATCCTAACAATTCTCAGGATGGAATGTGATGGGTCGCTTTGCCTGATTTATCGCTCAGAGGAGGATGGTTCCGGCTGTAGAAATTGCGGGCACCGGGCGCGTTCGCGTTCATTGTGCGTCCGGGAGTGAATTGGCAGCGCGCAGCTCAGCATTCAGTTCACGTCCGATGCGCACAACAATGCTAGGAACTGCTTCCACATCCGCGTGAGTGGTATGAAAGTTGACAATGCAGGCGCGAAGCAGATATCGGCCGCCGACCACTGCATTGGAGATGAATGTCTCCCCTCCACGCTGCAAACGATCGAGCAGTTCACGGTTGAGCATGTCGAGATGAAGTTCAACCTCTGCTTGTCCCAGTCTGCCCCGAAGATCGTGCGGCACGTAACGGAAAGTTGTTATGCTCAATTCCTCGGTCATGAGCTGCAGTTCCTGATGGCGGCTGACCGCCCGCGCCATTGCCTGAGATAGGCGTATATCTTCCCCAATCATGTTGCGATACCCTTCCGCTCCAACCTGCTTTAGGGCAAGCCAGACTTTTAGGGCACGAAAGCTGCGCGAGTTCTGGGGGCCACAATCGAAATAGTTCGTCACCTTTTCCTCGAAATGATAGTAGGGAGGGTGATAGGCGAAGGCTGCGCGCAGCATTTCCGGATCGCGGACGAGCGCGCATCCAGCCTCGAGCGGCGCGTAGAGCCATTTGTGCGGATCTACCGCGACCGAATCGGCCAGGCCCAGGCCACGTAGATCATCGTGCGCCTGGGAAACGGCAGCCGCAAAGCCGCCATAGGCTCCATCAACGTGGAACCAGAGGCCATACTGCTTGCAGAGTGCGCTGATTTCCGGGAGAGGATCGACCGTACCGGTGCTGACCGATCCCGCGGTTCCCACAACCAGAAATGGCACATCTCCCGCCGCCCTATCCGCCTCGATTTGGCCGCGTAAGGCCTGGACATCCATCCGCAGTTTGGAATCGGTGGCAATCCACCGGATCGATTCCGTGCCGATGCCCCCAAGGTCCGTGGCCTTTTGAATCCATGTGTGCGTTTCGCTCGAACAGTACGCGCGAAGCCTGCGTCCCGAATTTTCACAAACGCCGTGCTTGCGTATATCCCAGCCTGCCTTGGCGGTTCGCGCGGCTAAGAAGCAGATGAAGTTGGCCATATTGCCGCCGCTGACCAGCAGCCCGCCACAATTGGCGGGGTAGCCAATGAGCTCTGCGATCCACCTGACAGTCTGAGACTCGACCTCGGTGGCGGCGGGTGAGAGTGTCCACGCGCCAACATTCGGGTTCAACGCGGTCGCGAGGAAGTCGCCGAGAATACCGATCGGGGCGGGCGGCGCGGTGATGTATCCGAAGAAGCGCGGGTGTCCGTTGAATAGCGAGTGAGCGAATAGCAACTCTGCCGTCTTTTCCAGCAGCGGGCCGGGATCCGTCCCTGTTTCCGGGAGCGGCCCTGTGAGATCAAGTGCGTCGCGCACGACTGACGGGGATTCATCACGCGTCACCGGACCAAGCGGCAACGATTCCAGGAATCCCGCGAGCTGATCCACGAGTCGATGTCCCAGCTTACGAAACATTGCTGCGTCCATGGCGATCGGCGCATGCCGGCCGGAATTGCTATCCACGAATGACTCCCTTCCTTCCGATTCCTTAGTCACGTATTTATTCCTTCTAAGAGATCTGTCTCGGATACTCTCCCGCCACTAACCGTACTGAATACCCGATAAAACGATTGCCGTCCCCACAGGGCTTCGTGATCCTCTGGCGACAAGTCCTTCAAGCGCTCGTACGCGGTCACCTGTGATTGGTGGCAGCAGACTGCCCGCCACACTGTCGACCAAACGCTGCGTGTATCAATCACAGTGGTTATCGCCCAGTCTGGCCACGGCACTGCCTGCCGTTCGATGCCGTCAACCGTCGAGACCAATCTCCGGAAAGCCGATTGGTAAGCCTTCCAGGTCGATTCCGGCCAGGCGATGTAGTAAAGCTTCGACACCACATGGGATCGCTTAGCCTCAGTCTCATCGCACTGATACGTGGGGTCGGCGGCGGCAACGATGGCAGCTGTGGTGAACTGGGAGATCGCAATGTGATCAGGGTGCCCGTAAGCACCGTCGGGTCCGAAAGTGACCACTACGTCGGGCTGGGCCCGTCTTATGTGTCTCGCAATGGTGTTGACCGCCTCTCGGGGAGACGCTTGGTCGAGTTGTTGATCGGAATAGCCCAGGATTGAAACTTCGCGCACACCCAAGGCCGAGGCGGCGCCGCGCAATTCGCTCTCCCGAATGTTCGCTAGCGCCAAACGGCCGGGATGCTGAGGATCGCCCAGCCGATACCCTCGAAAACGGCCACTATCACCACGAGTGGCAGTGATCAGAAAGACATCAACACCTGCAGATGCGTATTTTGCAAGCGTGCCGCCGACTCCCAGGGATTCGTCATCGGGGTGCGCGAGCACGGCCATTAACCTTGGGGTTCGCATGAGTTTCTGTGTTTCGTTCGGGCGAATTCGCTACGGGACCAATTCGCGCCGGAGTCTAAAGCAAACGCTCGTCGATGACCAGTGAGTGCCACCGGTGAAAATCACCGGCCCAAAGCTATTCGGATACGCGCCAAGTGGTGCCAACTGTGCCGTAATGCGTGGTCCTCAACGACGAACTGTGCGGTGACAGGTGCGCCGAAACTCAGCGAAAAGGGGGCTGCGCGATCCAATTCTTCGTCCGTGAACTCGCGTACTGCATTGGCTGCCTCGCGACTGTTGCGACGTAAGAGTTCGAGCGTTGTGGCCTTCGTTTCCCGAGCATGCTGCTCAGCATGGTTGGCGTTCAGCTCGGCGACGACATCCCAGGTGACGTCTGCAACGGCCTTCCCGCTGGCGATTGCTCGTGCGACATCAATCTCAATCGGGTACATGCTGGCAACATGGTGGATGATTAGGCCAACTGAACGACGGTCGGTAGCCGATACCGGCACGTGCCATTCCTTTTCCGAGAGTCCTTCAGCGAAGGCCGCCAAGAGGGTAGCGCCTTCCTCGATGCGATCAGCCAACAAGGAAGAACGACCATCAACGGGGCCTCTCATTGCGGTAGTGGCGGTGGTCTGTGATGACATATTTCATTTCCTTTCTGCTTAAATTAGGTTCGAGTAGCCATTCAGTTTTGGCTACGTCGATGGAGCCAGTATGCGGCAAAATTGGTGTCGCTACTTATCTCAGCGTCCGGCTTCCTTGCTCGCCTGGTGGACAATCCTGCGCCGCTACAGCTGAGTAGCCATGCGGCCCAATATCGATAAGCGGCAGGGAACGGGGCTCATGGTTACGCGATCAGATGCCGTAACTTTTCCCCTTTTGGCCAGGTAATAGAGAACCGGGACTGCGACTCTTGACAGAGCCGTAGAGGCTACTTCTCCGGCCACCAGGGAGAGGGCCAAGCCCTGAAAAATCGGATCGAACAGGATGACACTTGCTCCCACCACGACTGCAGCCGCTGTCAGCAACATGGGACGGAAACGCACCGCGCCCGCGTCGACGACGGCATCCTCCAACGACATACCCTGCGAACGGCGTAATTCGATGAAGTCGACTAGAATGACCGCGTTGCGCACGACAATTCCGGCGCCTGCGATGAAGCCGATCATGGAGGTCGCGGTGAAGAATGCCCCGGTCATCGCGTGGGCCGGGAGAATGCCGACCAGGGTTAACGGAATGGGCGCCATGATGACGAGTGGCGTGATGAATGAGCGGAACCAACCCACGACCATCACATAGATCAGGACAAGCACCGCAGCGAATGCCAATCCCAAATCACGGAAGACTTCGACCGTGATGTGCCACTCACCATCCCATTTCATGGAGAAACGGTCGCTGCGCTCGGGCATGCTGGTGCCTTTGTACTGCTTCACGGAATAGCCGTCGGGCAGCTTAAGCTTGTCAATCGCGTCGCTCATCTTCATGATCGCGTAGACTGGGCTTTCTTCTTCTCCCGCGACATTCCCGGTCACGTAAACCACCGGCTGCAGGTTCTTACGATACAAGCTGGTATCGGTTGTAGTTTGGTGGAGGGTCGTTACTTCTTGCAAAGCAATCTGTCCTCCGAATGGGGTGGCCAGCTTCAGGTTGCCAAGCTGGTCGATGGCCGAACGGTCCGGACGTGCCAACCGCACCTCGATGGGGATGTCTTCGCGCGAATGGGAGTCATGTAGCAAGCCGGCATTGGCGCCTCCGAGACCTATTTGCAGGGTGCGCGTAACCTCAGCGGGCGAGATCCCGTGCAACGCTGCCTTCGCCAGGTCCACTTGCATGTCGTATTTGGTTTGCGGATCTTCGACATACCAGTCCACATCCACTACGCCCGAGGTCTGCTGAAAGACCTTCTTGATCTGAGCGGCCAACTCGATCTGGCCTTTATAGTCGGGCCCATACACTTCCGCGACCAGAGTCTGCAATACGGGTGGACCTGGCGGAACCTCGGCAATCTTAATGCGGGCACCAAAGGGATCGGCAATCTTATCCAACTCCGGCCGCAATCGTCGTGCGATGTCGTGGCTTTGTGCACTGCGGTTGTGCCGCGAGAGCAGATTCACCTGAATGTCGGCTTGATTGGGCTGATTGCGTAAGTAGTAATGGCGCACAAGGCCGTTGAAGTTATAAGGACCGGATGTCCCCGCATAGATCTGATAATTCATAACCTCAGGCTGTGTGCCCAAATATTGCCCCAGCTTCTGAGCCAGGTTCGTTGTCCGTTCGAGCGGCGTGCCGTCCGGCATGTCAACAATGACCTGAAACTCGCTCTTGTTGTCGAACGGCAGCATCTTGAGGCGTACCCACTTCAAAGGAACCAACGCGATCGCAGCGAGCAGCAAGATCCCGACACCACCAAGAAACATCCAGCGGCGACACTCATTGAGAATCAGCGGATTCATCATCCGGCGATACAGACGGGTGGTCCATCCTTCGGTCGGTTGCCCTGAATGGCCGCCAATTCCTCTGTGGCCAATTCCTCTGTGCCTTGTTAGTAGTCTTGATGCCGCCCACGGCAGGACGATGAAGGCCACGAGAAGCGAAAACAACATTGCAGCCGACGCCCCCACAGGAATCGGTCGCATGTATGGGCCCGCCAGCCCGCGCACGAAGGCATTGGGCAAGACAGCGCAGATCACAGCAAAGGTAGCAAGAATCGTCGGGGTCCCAACCTCGTCGACCGCCTCAACCACGATTTCCATGACCGATCGTGCTCGGTTTTCCGGCAACCTTAAGTGTCGGGCAATGTTCTCGACCACAACGATGGCATCGTCCACCAGGATGCCGATTGAAAAGATCAGCGCGAACAATGTGACCCGGTTCAGTGTGTAACCAGACAGATAGAAAACGCCAAGGGTGAGGGCCAACGTGACCGGCACAGCCAACAGAACCACCCCCGATTCACGCCAACCTAGCGCCAGCGCAATCAGCAACGTGACCGATAGGGTTGCGATCAATAGGTGCTTGAGGAGTTCGTCGGATTTTTCTTTTGCCGTTTCTCCGTAGTTGCGCGTGACCGTAACCTTGAGGTCGTTTGGAAGCAGGTAACCACGCAACGCATTCATATTGTCCAGGACGCGTCTGGAAATATCGGTGGCGTTGGTATCTTTGCGCTTGGAGAACGTGATGGTCACCGCGGGATACTCAGCGCCCGGCTTCTGTTCTGCTCCCCCGCGAGCATTCGCAAACAAAACGTAAGTGTCCGGCTCTGCTGGACCGTCTTGGAGTTTCTCGGCTACATCACGCAGATAGACGGGATGCCCGGCGTGAACTCCGACCACGACCTGATGCAGATCTTCAAGACTCGTAAAAAAAGTGCCCGCCTCGACCTGAAACTGCCGGTTGTCCCGTGCAAAACTCCCGGCTTGGCCGCGGATATTCGCGTTCTGGAGTTGGGCCACGATCGCGGCCGGTGTGAGGCCGTATGCTGCAAGGCGTTGCGTATCGAGCACGACCCGCACTTGCCTCCGCTCACCTCCGATGATCTTGGTTTCAGAAACGCCATCGAGTGGCTTGAGTGAGTTTTCCAGCTCACCAGCGATTCGCCGCAGATGGTACGAGTCGTAGTCCTTCCCCCACAAAGTTAGGGCCAGGATCGGGACATCATCAATCGCACGGACCTTAATGATCGGTTGCGAGACGCCGGGCGGATTGCGATCGAAGTTAGAGTAGAGCTTATTGTAGGTCTCCACGATCGCATTTTCTTCCTTCGTGCCCACGTAGAAGCGAACCACCAGCATGCTCATGCCCGGATGACTAATGGAGTAGGTGTACTCGACACCCGGCACATCGCGGAGTAGCTTTTCAGTCGGTAGGCTAACCCGCTGCGCGACTTCCTCCGCTGACGCACCCGGCATCTGAATGAGCACGTCGAGCATGGGCACCACGATCTGTGGCTCTTCCTCTCGTGGAGTTTTGAGAATGCTGAAGGCGCCAAGGAGTAACGCCGCGACGATCACCAGGGGTGTCAGCTTCGAGTTGATGAAGCTGTGTGCAATGCGGCCGGCCAGTCCGAACGCTCGTGAAGCCTTGATCCTCGACTTGGATTCTTTTTCAGCCATTACTCGTCCTTGATGCGCTTGCTGTTCAGGTCGCGCTCACCCGGATTGGCTACAAACCACTCGCCGCCCTGAAGTCCGGAGAGCACTTCGATTTCAGACCCGGAGAACTTTCCCAATGTGACATAGCGAAGGCTTGCAACCTTGTTCTGATCCAGCACGAAAACCCCCTGCAATTGACCGCGCTCGACCACTGCCGAGTGGGGAATCAGCAGCGCCTGTTGCTTGCCCCGAGAAAATTGAGCCCGCCCAAACAGCCCCGAACGCAGCCGAGTGTCGGTGGGCAACAGGATCTTCACCAAGAACGCGCGGCTCGCGGGGTCAGCGGCCGGCACGATCTGCACTACGTTGCCTTTCAACTCTGGGTTGCCCAGGGCTTCAATCGCGATCGAAACTGGCCCTCCTGTTCGTGCATACCGCACGTCGGTCTCGTTGACCGCGACTTCCAGTTGATAGAGACGCGTATCCTCCACCGTAAAGATCGGCATTCCGGGTGAAGCTAATGTCCCGGAATCAGCGTTTTTATTGGTAACAACACCGTTGAACGGAGCTCGGATCCGCGTATGGTCTAGGGACGTCATGGCCTGATTTAATACTGCCCGCGCCTCGGCCTGCCCCGCCCTTGCAATGTCGCGCCGCGCGAGATTGGCTTGCCGACGGGCCTTCACCTCGTCGAATTCCTGCTGACTCACGATCTTCTGTTCGTAGAGATATTGCTTACGCTTCAACGTTGATTCCGCTAGGACCAGGTCGGAATCCGCTGCGACGAGTTGCTGCTGGGCAGCGAGATCGGCTGCAGTGGCGAGGTCTACGGCGGCTCGCGGCTGGGCGTCGTCGATGATGGCAAGCACTTGGCCCCGATGAACCCGATCTCCTTCGTGAACCTTGATCTCGACGATGTTTCCCATCATCTGACTCGCGAGGTCGCTGGTTTGCGCAGCGCGTACTGTTCCTACCGCCTCCAGCACATCGGGAACGTTGGTTTGTTTCAGCGTGAGCACAGAAACGTCTCGTACGACTTCCGGGGATGGCTCTTTCGCTTGCTGCTCAGTTGAGCAACTCTCGAGACCGAGCACCGCGGCGACTATCAAAGAGCCGAGTCTCAGGCTTTTAGTTTTAATATTCATGGCATCACCAAAGGCGATCACGGATTCAAACTCCCGCTGGCCAATTCGAGCGCGCTCGTCGCTGCCTACTGGGTAGGAGACGAAGCTTGGGCCTCTTCATCCTGCACACCTGATACCGCACCCCTGGCCTCAGGCGCGGATCGCAAGGACCTCTAGATACTCGGCTGCAACCACAGTCAGTTCATCCCCTCCGCGATTGTGTTCAGACCACAATCCTTCTAGTTCGTCGCGCAACCTTTTCGCAGAATTTTCATTCAGCGAGGCGAATGCCCGATTTGTCGGCCCATAATATTGGCGGAAGAATTCGACCACTTCGGCCGGCCGGAAGGGATAGGTGAAGTTGTAGTGACGTCGGGTCATCTGAAGTTCCGAAACCCCGGGCCCCAGCCTCTGGCGCACCACTGACTCATCACCCCACAACACCGGAGCCGGCATGCCGGAAGGAGCGATGAACTTGGCAAAAGTTTTGAACATCTGTCCCACGAACCCTTCGCGCGTCCAATTTCCCATGGCGATCGTGCCTCCGGGGCTGCACACTCGCAGCAGCTCCCGAGCCACTTGGTCCGGTCGCGGGGCGAACATGGCTCCGAACAAGCTGGCTACGACATCGAAGCCTCCCTCTTCGAATGGAAGGTCTTCGGCATCGCCTTCGACGAAACGGGCATTGAGACCTTCCGCCTTGGCCCGAGCTTGCGCGCGTTGTATCACGTTCGGTGCGATGTCGACGCCGGTGGCGTTCACTCCATCCCGCGCTGCCCAGAGCGCGACTTGACCCGAGCCGCAGGCCACATCGAGCATCTGGCATCCGGATGGAATGTCCAGTTGCTCGTAGAAAATGCGTGCACCCTGCTCCATATAGCGCGAGAAGCGGTCGTAGTCGCCCGCCATCCAGGTTTCTTTCAGTCGTGCCTTTAGACTGTCGATTTCCGGCACCGTTGCAGTGGTAGTCATCGTTCCTCCTCAATCGGCAAAGTTTCCGTCCGACAGTGTCACTATGGAGAAGGTTGCGTTTCGATACTTGTCCGCACGTCCGCTTTCTTTGCTCACGACTTGGTTGCCGTATGATGATTTGCTCAAGCGTCTGGAGGGGTTTGCCGGGGAGGCTGTATGGATGTGCTTTCTGAAGTCCTGAAAGTGGTGAAACTCCAAGGGGCCATGTTCTACAACGGAGAATTCTCCTCCCCATGGAGCTTTTGTTCGCCGTCCTCTGTCACGATTGCGCCCTACTTAGCGCAAGGCGCGAGGCACGTCATTGTCTACCACCTGCTTACGGAGGGGCACGCTTCTGCCCGGCTGGTAGATGGCCAGCGCATTGCTCTGGATGCCGGCGACATCGTGATCTTTCCCCATGGCGATGCGCACATCCTCGAAAACGGCCCGCCGGCGAAGTCTGTGGACCTGGTAAAGGAAGTAGCCCGAATTGTTGCTCAAGGATTGAAGGTGTCACGTCTGGGCGGCGGAGGAGAAATTACAAAATTTGTGTGTGGCTTCATGGCCTGTGAGCCACGACTTAGCCAGATTTTTCTTAGCGGCCTGCCGCCGGCGTTCAAGGTCGGTATTCGCAACGATGCCTCGGGTAGATGGCTGGAGAATTCAATACGCTTCTCGGTGAACGATGCCGATGCGTCCCGCGCTGGTGGGGAAGCAGTCTTGGCAAAACTGTCTGAAGTTTTGTTTGTTGAAACACTTCGAACCTACATTGCGCATCTTCCACCTGAGCAAACCGGATGGTTGGCCGGCGCCCGCGATTCGGAGGTCGGAAAGTCCCTGGCGCTAATACACCGGAACCCCGCCCATCCGTGGACCATTGCTTCACTGGCAAGAGAAGCGGGAATTTCACGATCGGTGCTCGCGGAGCGCTTCCGCCATTTCCTCAACGAACCTCCAATGGTCTATCTCACGCGCTGGCGGCTGCAACTCGGGGCTCAGATGCTTGTGTCCACCAGTTACTCAGTGGCACAGATCGCATCGGAAGTCGGCTATGAGTCCGAAGCCGCTTTTAATCGGGCATTCAAACGCGAATTTGATAGTCCTCCAGCGCGTTTTCGCAATCAGTCGAGATCTGCCCAAGCAAAGCTGCCCCGGCAAGAGAAATCTAGACTGAGTGAATAGGTGCCACAAGAAACCGGCCAGCATGAAATTGTCTCCCACGTGCTCTGGGCCCGCCGCTTCTCCCCCTGCTTCCTTGGCATAGAGGCGTGAGTGGTCTGGGTTTTGCGTCTCGCGATGGTTCTTGCACAACCTGCGCATCCTCGTTGTTCTTCGTAGTCTGGTGTACGTGCTCCGACCCCGCAAAGTTCTGCAAAAGGCACAAAAGGGCACGCTCCCGACGGGCACAGCCATCGAGATTATTTCTTTCCCAGAAAGCGAATGCGGCCCGTGAAGGTGCGACCTTCGTAATTGCCAAAGGTGAGAAAGTTAGGAGCATTGATGTTGTTGTTTACGTATGTGAAGTTACGGTGCCCAGTTATGTTGTTGAAGCCTCCCCGAATGGCCCAATAATAGCCGAACGCGTGGAAGCGTTTTTCGATGTGGGCATTGAGCGTAAACCAGGAGGGAAAGCGGCGGGAGCCTGGAGGTTCGACTAACCGGAGTTGGTCGTTAACGACGCTGAAGGGAAAACCGGTGCGGAGTTCGGTGGAATAACCGAAGTCAAAACCTCTGATCAACGGAAGTAGGCCCCAGGAGAGGAAACGGTTGGGTGCGTCCCACGGATAGGGGCCGGGTTGCTGCGAACTGAATTGAGGGTTGTCGATGTTGAAGTCCAAGACCTGACTGGACCGAGTGTGCGAGCGCATGTAGGAAGCAGAGAGCATGTGGCCGTTGCGGAAGGTGCGCCGGGCTTCGACCTGAAAGGCGGCGTAGTGATCCTGGCGCGTGTTCTGTAGCAAGAAATTGCCGTTGAGGGTGTTGGCGCTTGCCAAGTTGTAAACAAAGCCATGGATGCCGCGCTTGCTTATGAACTCGGCCTTGAGATAAATCGCAGCCGGAAGCTGACGCTCGAGAGCGAGGCTCCAATTTGTAAAAACTGGGCCCTGAAGCGTTCGAGTATCAGCAGTGAAGCTTGAGGCGACCGGACCGGTCACGGTTCCGGTTGCAGCCGAAAAGAAAAAATCCTGTCGCACACCGGCTTGCGGCCGGGCGATGAGGAATATAGGAGTGACGTCATGGAAAATTCCTGCACCGGCGGAGAGCTTGGTTTTGCCGGAGCGATCGAGGAGATAGGTAACAGCCAGACGTGGGGAGACCAGCGAATGGCGGACGATCTGGTCCCAGTCGTATCGGAGTCCGAGTTCGGCAAGGATGCGGGCCGATGGCGCCCAACGGTCCTGCGCATACGCGCTGAGCTCGGAGTTATAGGTGGCGGAGGAAGGGGCTCCGGGGAAGAGGGAGTAGCGGGTGCAAGGCGAGGGAGAGACGAAGCAACCGGTAGCAGGCAGAGTAGCATTTCCTTGCTGCAGGTAAGTGATGGGCCTGCGCAAGAAGCTGGCATTGTAGCTGAGGCGGTTGATGTCTGTGCCGAATTTTAAATCGTGTTTGCCGTGCCACTTCCGGGAATGCAGAAAGAGGTTGGATAGAACCTGCCAGCGGGCGGCGCGTGTATGTGCCGTAAGGTAGTAGTTTCCTCCGGCGGTCTCGGGAGTAAGAAAGTAGAAGTTAGTCCCGCGAGGGACTTCATCGAGATCGTAGCGATTGAATCCCAACCCCAATTCGAGCAGTTCTCCTGAGAAGTAGTGCTGGTCTTTCACGCTGGCCTGGTAAATGGGCTGGTCGACGACTGGGGTGGAGGGTTGTGGGCTGCTGGGCGAGAGGCCGGAATGGGGGTCGTGGGAGTAGTTGTAGTTAAAGCCACCCGTAAGAATATCGCGGGAGGTGAGATTGGCTTGGAGTTTGATGAAGTTGCCGAAACGCGATGAGAGGCTCGAGTCGGCGCCAGAGGGGAGTTCGGGAACGATTGTTTTCAGATAATCGATATCGACAGCATTGAAGAACCACAGTTTCCTTGCGCGAATCGGGCCGGAGAAGATAATCCGTGGATTGAATTCGTTGAAGTCGAGTCCCTTCTTGTTCTGGGTAGAGGGAATGAAATCCGTGGCCAGGAAGCGAAAGTGGTCATCGCCGGTCCCGGTACTGAGTTCGAGAACGCCGCCCGAGCCTTTGCCGTACTCGGCAGAGTAACGGCTGGTCTGGACACGGGCCGACCGAAGAGCGTCGGTTGCGACCCGTATGAGGAGCTGGCCGTTCGAGGGTTGGGTGACGTTGAAGCCGTCGAACAAAGTAAGGCTTTGATACGTCTGGGCACCGGCGAGATGCAGTTGCCCTGTGGAGTCTTGCTGGACGCCAGGAATGAAATTGAGAACATTGCGATAGTCGTTGGTCGTGGGATAGGGAATATTAATGATATCCATGCCGGCGAGCTGTTCTTGGGCCTGCGTTTTTTCCGGATCAACTGCAGGCGGAGATACGACCACGTTGACGACTTCCCTGACCTCCTGGAGATGGGAGAGAGTAATGTCGATACTGCCGGTCACTCCAACCTGAATCACAGGGAGCGTTACTGCGTAAAAGCCTTCTTTTTCGGCGCGGAGTTCAGCGGATCCGGGCATCAGATTGAGGAACTGGCAGCGTCCTTCGAACGCGGTTTCACAACGGTGGGTTGGCGCGTTCTGCTGCTCTAGTGTGATGCGAACGTTGGGAACGGCAACGGAGTTTTCGTCGAGGACAGTAACGGTAAGGATGGAGGCTTGCGCAGCGAGGAAGTGCGAGGCCAACAGGAGACCAAATAGGACAGCGTGCGTGTACGCACGTTCCGAAGATCGAGACTTTGAGTCATGCACTTCGCAAACCGTCTTGATGCTCCTTCGTAGAGAGAATGTGATCACCTGTTCCGGACTCATTTTAGATTGCGCTGACGGAACAAGAGGTGCTGCAGAATGCGCATCTCGAGAGTTCCCGTTCATCGGCTTCCCGAATGCGTTGGTCCGCCTTGCATTTTGAGAATAGATTTAGCCTCCTTATGAATCCGTTTGCGCTCGCGACTGTCGCACAGTCTCCTTCACAACACGGAAACCGACAAACAAGATTCATGATAGAAGCGATGCGGCGCTGATAACATCTCGCGGCCAGGCAAACGGGTACGCAATATTTGCGAGTTGATGTCTGCCTTCACCGTTAGAGGATCCTTCCCGCGGCAACGCTAGCGACGGCTGTAGCGACATGACTGGCACAAGTCACACGATGACGGTTTTTTACGCACTAACGCACTCGCTGACACTGTCCAGCAGGTGCAGTAATCTGACTTGTGCCCGGTCTTGTGAAGCTACGTTCCCGCGATTCTGTTGAGCTTGCGATCTGCTACGCGCTCATCATGGCAGTGATCTGGACACCGAATCCGGCGCAGCGGGTTTTGTTCTGGATTACCTTCGCCTGGATCCTGGCAACCACTCTGTTGAAGCGTGTGGATCTTGAAGCATTAGGCCTGCGGCCTTCCGGCGGGCGGTGCTGGATTTTGACTATAGCTTTAGGGTTCTTGGTAGGAGGATTGTTTGTTTTCCTTGCGCGAGGATTTCATACCCTGCACGCACTCCACGGCGCCGGCCCGCTGGTGTTCCATGTGATCGGATACTTCCTGTGGGCGTTCGAGCAGCAATTCATTCTGCAGGACTATTTTCTGTTCCGGCTGCTGCGCATTCTACCCCGTGAGCGGGCGGCGGTGATTGCTGCGGCCACACTGTTCTCGACAGCGCACCTGCCTGGCTTGTTGCTGACAATGGCGTCACTTTTGTGGGGAATATCCTGCTGCAGCTTATTCCTGCGCTGCCGCAATCTCTACGCGCTTGGAATCGCTCATGGCATTCTGGGGTTAGCGGTCGCGATTTCTGCGCCCGACGCGCTTACCCACCATATGATGGTGGGATTGGGCTATTTGCGTTACCACCCTCACTGAAGATCCCCGTGATGACCACGCCAGGACTAAAAGTGTCATCGAAACCATAACCACCAAATCTCATCCACTAAAGTGTGCGTGGTAGCAGAGGACAGGACTCGTCGGCGATCACGCCAAGCGCGACCATAGAAGACGCCTGCGATCGTTGCCAGCAATACATAACGGAGATTGAACGGTACGGGCTTATTGAAATGGGACAGGCCGAAGATCACTGAGGTGAGAAGCAAAGAGCCTCGATGGCCGAGGCGCGCCTCAAGAAGGTTTTGCAGCAGACCGCGAAAGAAAAGCTCTTCCGGGATGGCAATGAAAAAGAATGTGACAGGGAGTGCCGCCAGCACCGATGACCAAGGGGGTGTATCGGCGTGGGGCGTGATGAAGCGAACGGCTAGGCCCAGGACAATCGCGATGGGAGCGAAGAAAGCGAACTCGCGCACTCCGACCAGGAAGTCTCGAGCCCGGCATCGAAAATCGTAACCCACCCCTTCCAGCCCGCGCACCACCAGGAAGGCATACAGGGCGGAGTCCACAAGCAAGAGCTTTGATAGCGCGCCCAGGCCCGGATGCGGGAATGCTCCCCGCAACCAACCGAACTCTACTGGCAAGCCCACCAGCGCGAGAGCAATGACGTCTTGCCAACACAATTTTCCTGGACTCGGCCGCGCGCCTCCCGGCGGAAGAAACTCAAACAGTGCCGCCATTCCCACGGGAATACCGAGCAGCACTGATGCGTAAATCCAGTGGAACTCGCCTCGGGGTACAGAAAAGATGATGTACGGCAGCGCCAAAAGACCCGCGGTCAGTGCCCGTGCCACTCGGTTGCTAAGAAGTCCCCGAAGCGCCTCGGTTGTGCCAAAGCCAAGAAACCAGTATGGGGCGAGCGCCAGGGCAAAGGCAGAGTATGCACTTAGAATGTGTCCCTCGATTAGGGACTCAGTGCGAAAACCTTGGGCCACAAACCAGAATGCGACCAGCAAAAGGATATATCCGGATGAAGCGGTGAGCAGTTTGGAGCGGGTGAACATCAGGAGCGCCGTAGAAACTTAGCGATGCATGAATACCAGGCCGACGCACCGGCGGTTGAACAGGGCTCTCGGCTGACCGCCGGACATTCCGCAAGTCGCTTGTTGATTCTAGAGCGGCTTGTGGGCGCTTGAGGATTCTTCATCCGAACCAAAAGGTTTGCTCGACAACTTGCTGGTTGCAACCGCAAACTCGGGAACCCGTATGGAAAGCTAACCTAGAGGAGCTCTTAAAAGCTTACTTACAGTCGTTGGTGACTATCTTCATCGCACGTTCCTCCGAAGTTCCGTCGCGAGCCTGATTTACGCGAGCGCAGGTCATCGACTAGCGGGCGGCACTCGCGTCGGCTCCTCCCGTCCTCACCCGCGTCGCGCCGCCTCGATAGTAGCGACATCGATCTTCTTCATCGGCATCATTGCCTCAAAGGCACGTTTTGCCTCAGATCCACCAGCCGCAAGCGCGTCGGTCAGCGCGCGTGGAGTGATCTGCCAGGAAAGGCCCCAGCGGTCCTTGCACCAACCGCACGCGCTTTCCTGGCCGCCGTTGCCGACGATCGCATTCCAATAGCGGTCCGTCTCTGCCTGATCGTCGGTTGCGATCTGGAAGGAGAACGCCTCGCTATGTCTGAACGCCGGACCGCCGTTGAGCGCGAGGCAGGGAATGCCGAGAACGGTGAACTCCACGGTCAAGACATCGCCCGCCTTGCCGCTCGGGTAATCGCCAGGTGCCTTGTGGACGGCGGTTACCTCACTGTTCGGAAAGGTGGCGGCGTAGAAGCGCGCCGCGTCCAGTGCATCCTTATCAAACCAGAGGCAGATCGTGTTTTTCGGTTTCATGTACGGGAGTCTCCTTGATCTATGGGAGCGAGCCGAGCCCACCCTCTATGATTCGAGGCATTGCGGCAGCGATCTCGCGTCTGTTCGTCGTAGTCATCCTACTCGAATGTGTGAAGCCCGGTACTCACGCCGGCGGGAGCATCAGGAACATTCCCGTGGTGCACATTTCGAAGCAGCTCGCAGCCGTTGGAAGACACCCCCGTCGCGGGCAAAAGGTTGGGTCCAGATCGCCTCTCATTTCGCTCGGAAGACCGGTCGAAAAGGAGCAATGAGCGCCATTGCGACTTATTATTTAAGCTAACCAGCAGCAAGTCCGATCGGGGTTTCAAAATCAAAAAGTGGAGTGATGATGGGAACGGGACTGCTTCGTTTCAACGGCACCATTGAGCGCGACCCTGCCATCGATGCGTGGATGAAAGAACATGCTGGTGAATTGGGAGCCATCGCGCAGCACTGGTTTGAGGTGATGCGAAAATGCGGGGACGAAGTCCGGGAGCTGTTGCATGACGGCTGTCCGGTTGCCTGTTTGGGGGACGCCCCCTTCGGTTACGTCAATGTATTCACCTCGCATGTAAACATAGGGTTCTTTCGCGGTGCCGACCTGCCGGATCCGGCCCGCTTGCTGGAAGGCACCGGCAAATTCATGCGGCATGTGAAGCTGAAACCGGGAACCTCAACAAATAATGGAGCCCTGACCAGGCTCATCGATGCGGCCTACGCGGACATGAAAGCGCGTGTCGAACACGGGTAATTTAGCGAAATTCGTTAGCGTTGCGGATCCGAGGCACGGGACGATATCGATATTTGCAACCGTCCGTGCACTAGCGGACAGATCGCGCAATATTCGTCGTGGCTTTCTGCTGCGCACTGACTTTTTTCACGACAGTCGGAAGGGGCTCTTTCTTAGATAAAGCGGCTATAGTTCGGGCCACATGGTAAAATCCGTTCCCGCCGGTACCCGAATCGTCAGGTTTTTGGTGGCAATCGCTAAGTTGAAAGCAGAGTTCTCAAACGACAACCAGATGCCCAAAACCCCAACACCAGGCGGTTGCCAGTTAAGATCGTGCCGCCCAATGCCTCATACTTCTAGGCTCACCATTTGAGAAGACATTTTGTCACTGGATTAAGGGCTAATCGGATCAATGGACTGAGGTATTGCGCACCACTGTTGTGGGCCGCCTTGCTTGCTGGCGTGGTCGGAGGTCTCGAAGTTGGTGGCCGCACCCAGCAACGACAGGCGGGCGGTGAGGAGCGTGCGGAGCAGGATTATCAGAATATGACCTCGGGAGAGCGGGCAGCTTCAACCCGCGCATTTCTCGGGCTAGGGGCTATCCCGGACAAAGCTGCGGCTCTGCGCGGGGCGACGCACTTCGCGCAGAACTGCGGAGCTTGCCACGGGAAAGATGCTCGCGGCGCCATGGGCCCGAGCCTTGTTACGTCTGATCTAGTGCTGACCGACGAGCATGGACAGCAGCTGAGCGCATTTCTCAAAAAAGGCAGACCGGAAAAAGGCATGCCAGCGTTCGCAACTTTATCGCATCAGCAAATGATCGACATTACCGAGTTCCTGCATTTACAGGTGGAGAATGTGGCGAATCGAGGAAGCTACAAGATGCTGAACATCCTGGTTGGGAATGCGCTCAACGGCAAAGCATATGTGGAGGCCCGTTGCATGACCTGCCATACGGCAGAGACCTTCGCCCACATCGCGAGCAAATTCCGCTCGCCGGAGCAACTGCAACGCAACTGGATCTGGCCCGCGCGCTACGGGACATTAACCGCCAAAGTCAAGACACCGGAGGGGACGTTTTCGGGATGGCTAAAACAGATCAGCGATTTTCGAATCACGCTGGTGGACAGATCAGGCAAGACGCACACCATCGATCGTGGTCCGGGCGTAGATGTGCAGATGAGCGATCGACTCGCAGGACACCAAGAAATTATTATGACCCTGTCAAACGACGACATGCATGACGTGACTTCGTATCTCGAAACACTGAAATGAAGACGCGTGCAGTATTCTGTGCGACGATCTCCGCCGCGGCCTTGTTGAGCTCCTTGTTTTCCGCGCAGAAAGTGTCGCTTGACCCAAACACGATCGGGAAAGCTCCGGTGACGAGCTGGCCTACCTTCAATGGCGACTACAGCGGGGAGCGCTACAGCACGCTCACGCAGATAAGCCCCGACAATTTGAATCGGCTCGCGCTGCAATGGGTGTACCGGATCACCGGAGTTGGAGCGCAGCGCGGCGCGCCAGTTCCGATCATTAAATGCACACCGCTGCAGGTGGATGGCGTGCTGTACATCACGATCCCTGATCATTTGTGGGCGCTCGATGCAGGGACAGGGAAAGAGCTGTGGCACTACGACTGGGTGGATCATGGCGGCCACCTGATAGGGCAGCGCGGCGTGGGAATTTGGAATAGCACGGTCTTCTTCTTGACGCCGGACAATTGGCTGATTTCGCTCGACGCCAATACCGGGAAGGAGAACTGGAGGAAGAATTATGCCGACGCCCGGAAGCAGTATTTCTCCACCTCGGCACCTCTGATCGTGAAGAATCACGTGATTGTAGGTGTGGGCGGGGATGCCATGGACATGCCTGGTTTTCTTGACTCGTTCGACCCGGCAACGGGAGACCTGCAGTGGACGTGGTGGTCGACGCCACGCAAGGGAGATCCCGCGCTGGAGACTTGGCCGAACGAGGCAGCCTCGGACCATGGCGGCGGTATGACCTGGATGCCCGGAACATACGATCCGGTACTCAACCTGCTCTATTGGCCGACGGGAAACACGAATCCCGTATTTGCCGGTCAAGGAAGGCCGGGTGCGAATCTGTGGACTGAATCGATTGTGGCTCTCGACGTGGATACGGGAAAGCTGAAGTGGTATTTTCAAGTCTCGCCCCACGACACGCACGATTTCGACAACACCACCGCTCCAATCCTGTTTGATCATCCCGCGAACGGGAAACCTGAGAGGCTGCTGGTCCAGGCGGCTCGCAACGGGTTCTTGGTGACTCTGGACCGTGCCACGGGCAAGTACTTGGTCGTTAAGCCGTATGTTCCGCTCGATTATTCGTCGGGGCTTTCGGCGGAAGGCGAGCCGATACCGATCCCCGATAAGGACCCATCGGTGGGGGGTTCCATCAACATTGTGAATGCCTCGAACTGGCCCGCGCCGGCGTACAGTCCGAAGACTGGGCTGGTCTACGTGAACTCGGTGGAGGGAAAGGCGATTTATTACCTGACAGACGATAGCCGCAACCCGTCAGGTTACGGAGGCACTGTCGTTGGGATCGGGCGTGCAGTCAGAGTGCTGCAGGCTATCGATCCGCTCACCGGAAACACGGCATGGAGGCATGCGTATCCGAATCTGAACAATGCGCCGACCACAGTGGGTCCGAGCCTCCTGACAACAGCGAGCAATCTGCTCATTTCAGGCGATGACCAGAAGAACCTGATTATCTTCAGCGCTGATAGGGGCGAGATTCTATGGCATCACGAACTGAATGCGAATGAATCAGGCGGCATTGTCACCTATTTGTTGGACGGAAAGCAGTACATTGTGTTCGGCGCAGGCGACAGCTTGTACGCATGGAGTTTGCGCCAATGACTTCGCTTTTCCCGCTTGCCGGGGATGGGCTCTATGCAATCGGGTGTACCCCTACAGACCTGGAAGGACGGCCGTGTGGGGTCGGCGGAGCGAGGGCAAAGCGGCAATCACGAAGAGGCAATCATGAAGATCGAACTGAAGGGTCGAACCGCGGTGATCACAGGCGGGAGCCGCGGCCTGGGCGAGGCCATGGCGAAGTCCCTAGCCGGCGCGGGCGCGCAGATTGCGCTAGTGGCACGCGATCGGGCGCGTTTGGAATTGGTGCAGGGAGATATCGCGGCGCAGCGGGGAGTGGCCGAGGTGTTTGTCGCTGACGTCACAGAGGAGAAGGAGGTCGGGAAATTGGCCGCGGCGGTCAAAGAGCGCCTGGGCAACCCGCAAATACTGATCAATAGTGCGGGAACCAATCTCAGGAAGAACCTGGTGGATTTTACCCTAGAGGAATTTCGCAGCGTGCTGGATGCGAGCCTCATATCAACCTTTCTAATGTGCCGCGCATTTGTACCGGGCATGAGAGGAACAGGAAACGGACGCATCCTCAACATGAGCTCGATTATGAGTCACGTCTCACTCGCTGGCCGCTCGGCCTATAGCTCGGCGAAGGCTGCGCTGCTGGGGCTGACCAAAGCCCTGGCGCTCGAGCTGGCCTCGGATGGAATCACGGTAAACGGGATCAGCCCGGGGCCGATCGGGACGGACATGAATCGCACGCTCATGAACAACCCGGAAGTCAACGCCCAATTTCTCGCGAACCTGCCGGTGGGCCGATGGGGTAATGTGGAGGAGGTTGGTGCTCTTGCCTGCTATCTGTGCTCCGAGGCTGCTGGCTTCATTACGGGAACGGACATCCTGATCGACGGCGGATGGACGGCAAGGTAAGAGGCTGCTATCCGGCGCGCGGGTCCGGCAACCTGGAGGCCCGTTATCGCGGTGCGGAGGTTGGCTGCGGTTGCGCCGATGGCGGCGCGTAGTCGACCAGAATATCAACGGGTTTCTGAGCTGCCCATGCGATGCCGCGCAGCAGCATCCGCTGAATCTGATAATTGGCGAAATTGGCATACTCGTGTCCCTGCATCCACACAAACGCACGTGCGGGCCGTCCGTCGGCGAGCCTATGCTCATAGGTCCAGATTTGCGGGACCACTTCTCCCTTGTGGGTACCCGCACTTGGAGTACCCGGTATGACCGTTGTGGCGAGCACGTGGATGGCGGGATCGTGGGCCCACGTCATGTTGTAAAAGGCCTCGTCGAAGATGGTGAACTTCGACATGCCGTTCATAATAGGGTCGACAGAATCGACAACTGTGTAGGTGATCGGCGCGCCCAGCGTGTAGTTGACTTCGCCATGCTTTTTGGCACCGCCGACGAGGGTCGCGAAATAAGCTGGATCTGGGCCGCATAGCGAGTCATGCAAGCTGACCAGCCCCCCGCCCCTTTTGACGTAGGCTTCAAGCACTGACCTCTCTTCATTGCTGAGATATCCTGCGTCGCCCTTATAGATGATGACTACGTCAGTGTGCTCGAGGTCGGCCTGAGAAGGTGCGTGCAGCGCGCCGTCCACAACCGCTCCATGCTCAGTGAGGATCTTGCTCCAATCGGCGAGAAATTGGGGATAGTCGTGTTCGCCGACAGAGTGGGATTTCAGCCCCGCCCAGATGTAAATATGCATGCCATTTGGATTCTGGCCTAAGGGCCTACGTGTTTGAATTTCCGCCGAGCGAGCGGCCTGACACTCAACGCGAGCACTCAGCAACACAGCGGCAGTAAACAGAAGGGCAATGGGCCTGGCGCAGATGCGATGTGCATTCTCTTTCAACCCCCTGGTGCTACAAACTCCCAGCCCAACTCGACGCGGCGCCAAACATTGGCCTCTTTTCATACTCGCTCGTGAGTAAACTACCCGCCTGAAACGAGGACCATAGATACACGATTGCTGCGAGAGATGTCAATTTGATTGCTTGGCCCACGCGATGGCTAGATCAGAGTCGCACAATCTTGGCAGCAGGGATGACGACAAAAGCGCTTTGGGCTGCGGCTAGGGTTGTCATTCATAGGATAGCGCTTGGATAACGTCCTGCTTTACTGCTTTCCATGCCGGGAGGATCGCCCCCAAGAAAGCCCCTAGGATCGCGACACCGGACGCGATAGGCCACCAACTGTAAACTGTCTCCTGCGTCAACGTTGCCGGAGCAGCATGCATCATCAGCCATTTGCTTCCGCCCGTCATCATAATTCCTAAACCGCTGCCGAGAATCGCAATCAGTATCGTCTCCCGAAAAAGCAAATTCAGAATGTAGACGGACGATGCCCCCAGCGCTTTCAATATCCCAATTTCTCGTGTTCTTTCCAGCACCGCCGTGTACATGGCCATTGTCACGGCAATGAAACCCACAATCAAGGCAATGCCGATCACAACTCCAATGAAGTCCCGCAACAGCCCAACACTGTTGATGGTTAACAGGGATGTAAACTCCTCCATCGTGTAGATGAGATAACCCGGCATTCTGCCGCGCAACTGCTCAACGATGCCTTGGACACGGGCAGGGTCATCTACTTTCAAGTAAATCTGGCTGAGCCTGCCGGGATTTCCAGTGAGGGCCTGCAGCACATTCAGCCGGGCACAAATGTGGGAGAGTTTCCCCGATTCGAAGATCCCCGACACTCGCCAGGAGTGATTTGCCAGTACGATTGTGCTCCCAACGCTGAGCCGTTTCTCTCTGGCGTAGTATTCATCGACAATGACGTCATCATCGTTTTCAAACGGACCGCCTCTCAGAAAGCGGAAACCACCGCTCAATTGGTTGAATTGCGCGATATCGATACCGGTTAGAACATCAAAACCACCCAGAGGCTGGCCCATTGTGCCTGTGGCGAACGTGACATGGGGCTGCTTCATGAAGAACGGCACTAGCTTTTCGCTCATCGGGGAAGAACTAAGGCTGATGATGGAACTCGCAGGCGGCCGTACTAAGATATCCGCCCCGACTCCGCGTGCGCGACGGGCCGTTTCGTCCAGCATTCCATAACTGATCCCAACCAGCGTTAGGATCATCGAGACCTCAACACCGATGGCAGCCACGCTCAAGCATGTTCGAATTGGCCGCCGGCGTAGGTTCTCGAAGACAAGTTTATTCAGCAACACAACCTCCGGCCCCCGGCGGCGACGACGCAATTTGCGGCCTGTGGAAATAGGAGCGGGGCGAGTTTCCGAATTCTCCAGAATCCTAAGCGCGCCGACCGATGGTAACGAAAAGGCCGCCCTCGTGCCCGAGAGCCCCAATCCACCCAATTTGCGCCAGCCATCCCTCTACGCGCCAATTATCTACGGCTCTGGAGAACAAGTCCTCCGATGCCTGACACAGGATCGCACTTGGGTAGGCGCGCAGATATTCGACACCATTTTGGACAAACCAGCTCTGCACCTCAGCCAAGGTGTGACGATGCTCCTCGGGATGTTGATATTGGTCTCGCAGCCATGCGTTTCGCCGTTCCGGTTCACTCTCTCGGTCGCGTAGCACCGGATCGCAGGGGATGTATCGGTATTTAGACAGCCGCGCGACGAAGCGCCGGGCTCGGAGTGGAATGCGCGCAAATGCGTTGTAGAGGCCGAGAACAATAATCCCGCCCGGACGCGCTAGACGCACAAGATGCGCGAATGCAGCACTCGGGTCTGGGGTATGATGCAAAACCCCTGACGAGTAGACCACATCGAAAGCACCCGCTCGCATTCCCGGCCGATACAAGTCGGTCTCGATGAACTGTACTTGATCAATTTTGAGACGTTGGGCAGCCTCAACGGCTCGCTTGAGGGATCCGCGTGCCAGGTCCGCGCCAATTACGACCCTATCAGAACGTGCCAAATACAAGCTCATCTGGCCCGTGCCACACCCGATCTCTACGACGCGTGCATCGCCAGGGATTGCACGGTCCATCAAGCGCGCGAACTCACTGCGTTCGGCGCGGGCTCGCAGCCAGCTTAGGCTGATACTCGGGGGATAATTGGGGAAGGGTGTTCGCTCGTAAAAGCGTCGCACAACTTCGGTTCGCGCGTCGCCCGGCAGGCGTAGGTTAGGAACGCCGTCGGGCGCTCCGTAGCGCGTACTGCAATCTCGACAGGACCAATCGGGCCTGAGCTGGCCCGCACACGATGGGCAGGCTAATAACTCCAGGAAAGCGCCCACGGATTACCAGATTGAGTAGATGAAGGGAGCCAGTACTTCAACCGTTGTTGCGACTATGAGCAGCAGCCCCGTTACACATAGAAAGATAGCCAGCGGTGTGAGCCAGCGCTTGTCGGAGTCGCTGTGCCATAATCCGCGGGTCAGCTCTGCCATCGATCCGAACGTGCTGCCTAGCACAATTAGTCCGCGTCGGGTCCTGCCACGCTCCTTAATCACGCAACCTCCTCCTTTACTTTATCGATGTGCGGTCTCGCCATCGTCGAGCTGCGCTTCATCACTCGAGTTCCTCCGCCGACGATGACATCGATCTTGCAACGCAGGAATGTCGAGTACCCTTCGACTGCCCGATTGACCATCGGTTCCCCCGCCAGATTGAACGATGTGTTGAGCAGCACCGGGATGCCAGTGCGCTGTCCATATGCCTCCAGCAATGCGTGCAGGCGTGGTGCCATCGCTGCCTCCAGCGCCTGCACTCGGGCGGTGCCATCCGCGTGCGTGATTGCCTGCAGCCGCGACCGCCATTCGGGTCGAACGGGAAATACTCCCGACATGAAACGGGCCAATCGTGTACCTCCGGGTGGAATGTCGAAATAGAGCCCGGCGGTTTCAATAGGCACCACTGGTGCAAAGGGGCGAAACGGCTCGCGGTACTTAATTTCCTGGTTGAGGCGGTCGCGCATTTCAGTCGTATGAGGCGCAGCCAGGATGCTGCGGTGGCCCAGTGCGCGCGGCCCGAATTCAAGCGCGCCCTCCATCCACCCCACGATTCGGTTGGCTGCTAAATCGGAAGCGATCTGCTCGATGAGTGCGCCGTCCTGAAATTCCAGCACAGAGTGACCGTCTTCATGAGCGAGCCGGGCCAACTCAGCACCGTCAACCGAAGGTCCCCAAAAAGGATGATCGGGTAGATCACGATCCGGATTGCCAAAGTGAACGCGGTCGCAATAAAGCGCTGCGCCAACTGCGCATCCAGCATCGCCCGGTGCAGGCGGGACGAAGATGCGCTCAAAGCCCGATTCTGCCAGGAGACGTGCGTTCGCAACACCGTTTAGCGCCACACCGCCCCCCAAGCACAGATCGGTTAGTCCAGTTTCCCGCTGGAGTGCTCTAGCAAGCTCCACGAGTGTGTCTTCGAGGACCCTCTGCACGCTGGCCGCGCAATCGGCGAAGCGCTGACCTTCCGCAGTTTCCAGATCGATCGGTTCATAGGGATTTCTTGGCGGACCAAAAAGTTCTACGAAACGCGAGGAATACGACCTTTGCGCTGTGGTATGAAATTCGAAGTAATTCAAATCGAGGGCAAATGCGCCGTCAGCTGTACTCCGTATCAACTTGCGGACTTGCTCGACCAGCTTGGGCCGGCCGTACGCAGCGAGGCCCATCACCTTATATTCATCCTCGTTCACCTTGAAGCCGAGATACGCGGTAAATGTCGAATACAGCATCCCGAGAGAATGAGGGAACCTGATTTCACGAAAGCGCCGGATCGTAGTGGGGCCGTTTGCCACTCGCTCGCCAACACCGACAGAAAGCGTCGCCCACTCGCCCACCGCGTCGGCCGTCATGATGGCAGCGCGGCGCGTAGGCGCGGTCAGAAACGAGGCTGCGGCATGGGACAGATGGTGCTCGGTAAAGAGGATTTTTTTTCCAGGCACCCCCAAATGCGACGAGATAATCCCGCGCATCCACACCTTTTCACCGAGCGAATTCTTCATTGCCTGGGGAAATGACCGCCAGGACCGCGGAAAGGCGCGTAACGCGCAGGTCAGTATCCGGTCGAACTTCAGCATGGGGCGTTCGTAAAAGACAATGGCGTCGAGGTCGTCCGGCTCGATCCCGGCAAGCTCAAGACACGATTCGATCGCCAACAAAGGGAAACCCGCATCCCCTTTGTGCCGCGAAAGCCGTTCCTCCTGGATGGCGTAGACAGGCACACCATCGACCACAAGGGCAGCCGCTGAATCGTGATAATGCGCCGAAATGCCGAGAATATTCATGTCAATATTGCCTGTCGAGTGAGTCACTCCGTCCGGGCGCGACCACCGTCCATCCGGTTTGCTCCCGGCGTGCCGCACGCTTGGCGAGCCAAGCAAATGGCGGCAATAAAACGAAGTACTGAATTGTCAGCAGCATGGACCCCAGGATTCCCGCAACACCGGTCGCAAGCCGCAGGTACACCTTCCACAGCCGGCTAAGGCGCGCTCGCCACAAATGTTGTCGGTGGCTGTCGGGTTCAACCCGGGCGAGTTGGGTGAGTGTGTAGTTCATGTGAAACGTTTCGTCATGCAGAATTTCCTCAAACACTGCGCGTGTCGGCGGGTCATGTTGCATTACATTGCGATATACGGTGAAGCGGCTGGCAGCTGCCTTCTCCGACAGATGAAGGAAGGCCAGCATCTCGCTGTCCGATTCACGGTCAACCTGTAGATCGTCGAGACCATGCCCACCTGGGGCAAGCCAGGCACCTTGGAAAGCGGGATTTGAAGTGGACGGGGAAACTTTCAGAAGCGCTGCCGCCCGGTGGCGGAATAGAATGCCGTGACGGAATTCGTCAATCGCGTGTTCTAGATAGAGTCGTCGTAAAAGGGGATCCGAAGTGACCTCGGCGGCGCGCAAAATATCCCGGCCACCATCCGTTTCGGTTTCGCTGAAACGGAGCAGCTTCTGAACCCGCCGGTCGGCATCGCGCCAAATCCAGCGGTGTACAGGGGTCAGCATTCGATCAAATGCTGAAGGTCGCTCATGGGGCCGAGCGGAGTCCATCCCCAGCCAAATATATTTACGCTCGGAAATCAGATTTGTCACTAGCTTGTTAATTCGACGAATTCTTTGATTCATCTGGGTCCAGAGGGGCCGCCAAGTGCTACACATAAGTTGAAGAAAAAGTGGGTTCTACGCAGCTCATCAATAAAGAGTAGGTAAGGCGGAGACCGGAGGCGATTCCGATCGGCAGCGCTCGGTTGTCAGCGTCGTCCATCCCGCGATTGAAGAGCCGAGGTGAGCCTTGAAGAACATGCCTCCCGCGATTTGTTGGCACCGGAAAAGTTTTTGGTCGCGAGTCATCGCCGAGACAGCCGTCGCTACGCTTGGAATCGCGCTCTTATTGTGCGCGCTCATTGCGAATCGGCGATTCCTGGACAGGCACTTCGTGCCATCCTTTTTCCTGCCACGCAGTTGGTACGTAGCCCTGCAGACCGCTGGACGATTGGCCATGGTGATCCTGGGCACTTGGCTCGCGCTCGTTGCACGTGGCCGTGCTGGGCGCTTTGCGGCACGAACGCCGGCAGGAGTGCTCCGTATTGCTATCGCCGTGGTCTTGGCACTCGGCGCAAGTGAACTCCTATTAACCCACCTACACTTGCGTCCAGCCGAATGGTTGTCGGCGAAAGACGAACCACGCCGTCAGCCCGACCCACGACTAGGTTGGACCTGGATACCGGACCGCACTGGACACAAAACCATCGGCGGAAGGGTCATTGACTACGCAATCGATTCGTCGGGTTATCGCGTTCAAGGTGTGGATCAACCGGTGGATCCTGACCAACCAACGATATTGTTTACCGGTGAGTCTGTGATGTTCGGAGAGGGACTCACGTATGCCGAAAGCATACCTGCACAAGTCGGCGCGATGATGGGAGTACAGACTGCGAATTTGGCCGTCCATGGCTTTGGTAACGATCAGTCGTACCTCCGGTTAAAGATTGAACTGCCTCATTTCCGCCAGCCGGTGGCGGTGGTGTCCTTGTTCATGACGGCACTGTTTGGGCGGAATCTCGATCAGGATCGACCGCATCTCGGCCCAGGTCTTGTCTGGCTGCCGACACAACAGCACTCGCGTCTCCTGTCGCTTGCGAAGTTGCTCGTGCCATACCGCGCCGACACGACGGTTGATCGCGGCGTGAGCGTGACCCAGGAGGTGCTTCGCGCGAGCAACGGATTGGCCCGAGATCGTGGGGCGATACCGCTTCTGGTGGTGCTGCAGTTCGGGCACGAAGGACCGTCTGAGCAGATGTTGCGCCGCCGAGTTCTCGACGACGCGAGCATCGCTTACACCTTCGTCGACATTGATTCGGCCTGGCGTCTACCGTGGGATCGACATCCCAACGCTCGTGCTGCGCACGCGATCGCCACTTCCATTGTGAGTGAGTTACGAAGGCAGCTTACCTTTGCGGAGCCTGCCAGGTAGCTTTTTGGCCGATTGGCAAGTTTTGTGTAAGGCTCGTGATTGCCGAAATCGGCCAACCGATCACCCTTCTTCAGCTTGATCGTCATCGTTTTCCGGGAGTGGGGTGTGCCGACCAAGTTTCTGGAAGCCAGCCCGATCTAGCGCCGGCCCCAGATCGCGCTCAAGTTTTCTGCGCCTTCGTGGGTCTGTTTCTCTACTCAGCTCTCGGGCTATGTCTTCCCAGGTTCGGTACTCTCCCATAGATCCTTTGCACTCACCCGCAATCCGCGACCGTTTTTCGATGCGCTCACACCGTCGGCATGAAATGCCAATACACGCCACTTAGGCCTGGCTCATCGCTGGGGGAGTGGAATTTTCAGGAACTTGCGGGAACTATGTCGCTCCTCGACCTATCGCGTTGCGCAGGACAAGTGGCCGGCCAGCTGCTACTGCGAAAAAGCCTTGGGCCGACCATCAGGGCATCCCATCAGACCATCAGAGCCCCGAGTGCGGTGTTTCGCACCATGTAATTTCCGGGAGCGGGCTTTGACGCCCAAGCCCGCGATTCACGATAATCGGAGTACCCCAGCATTGGGCAGATTTATGGAACGGGAGAGCTATGAAACGATTCTTATTCCTTGTCCTACTCGCATGCACTTCGCTTGCCGCAGCAGAGACCCAGACCTGGCAGATCGATCCGAATCATACGGCTTCACAATTTTCCGTGCGTCATCTCGGCATCTCGACGGTGCGCGGCCAATTCATGAAGACGAGCGGAACCGTTGTTTATGATTCCGGCGACGTTGCGAAGACCCAGATTGAGGTTACGATCGATGCCGCTTCGGTTGACACCCGCGTGCAAATGCGCGACAACGATCTTCGCAGTGACCATTTTCTCGATGTGGCCAAGTACCCGACGATCACCTTCAAATCGAAGAAAACCGAGTCTGCCGGGCCGGGCAAACTGAAGGTTACTGGCGATCTCACCATTCATGGGTTGACGAAAGAGGTGATTCTCGAGGTGGAGGGGCCTTCGCAGCCAACTCCGGCCATGGGCGGAATCCGCATGGGAGCAGAAGCGACCACGAAGATCAACCGTAAGGACTTCGGAGTGAATGGCGCGCCAGGCGCGGTTGGCGATGAGATTCAGATCACCTTAGATGTCGAGTTGACGCGCCCGGCGAAGTAAAGGATCCCCGGTTGCATTGATGAAATTTTCTCCTTCGCAGATAGTGAACATCAGCGATCTTCGACGGCTCGCGGAAAAGCGGGTGCCCAGGGCTGTCTTCGATTACCTCGACGGAGGCGCCGATAGCGAAATCACGCTGAGCGAAAACACCCGTGCCTTTCGCGACATTCTCTTCCGACCTCGCCAGGCAGTCGCCTTTGAACAATGTGGTTTGAACGTCCAGGTTCTCGGTAGGGAGATCTCCTTTCCTGCGATGCTCGCCCCGGTGGGCTATAGCCGAATGATGCATCCTGGCGGCGAGGTGGTCGCTGCGCGAGCCGCGGGGGAAGCAGATACGGGGTACATCCTTTCCACGATCTCGGGACACAAAATGGAGAACGTCAAGGCGGCGACGGGCGGACCAGCCTGGTATCAGCTCTACTTGGTTGGTGGACGCGGTGCCGCCGAGGGGGCAATCGAGCGTGCCCGCAAGGCTGGATTTTCGGCTTTGGTCATCACGGTAGATACCGCAGTTGCTGGTCTGCGGGAACGCGACCCGCGAAACGGCATGAAGGAATTGCTGGGCGGCAGTATCTTCACCAAGATGCCCTTCCTTCCCGAGATTATGACCCATCCGCGGTGGTTGGCAGGGTTCCTGATGGATGGCGGTCTGCCGAAATTGGAAAACATCGTTATCCCCGGGAAGGGCCCAATGGAGCTTCTCGATGTGAGCGCTTCGTTGGCTCAATCAGCGGTCTCGTGGGCCGACTTCTCATGGATTCGCCAGCTCTGGAACGGTCCATTTGTGGTGAAGGGGATTCTCACTGCTGACGATGCCCGTCGCGCCGTCGACGAGGGCGCGTCTGCAGTTGTCGTTTCAAACCACGGTGGACGCCAATTGGACGAAGTGTTTCCCACCATTCGCGCCCTGCCTGAAGTGGTCGCAGCGGTCGGAAAACAAACAGAAGTTCTAATGGACGGCGGCATCCGTCGTGGCTCTGACATCGTTAAGGCTCTTTGTCTTGGGGCACGCGCCGTCCTGGTTGGCCGGGCTTACGCCTATGGTCTCGCAGCCGGAGGTTACCATGGCGTGAAGAAAGCGATCCAGATTCTGCGGGACGATGTTGAGCGCACTATGCGCCTCCTCGGCTGTCCGTCGGTTTCAGAACTCGATCGGTCGTACATCGAGTATCCGCGGGGATGGAAGGAACATTAAGGGTTGCAGCTCCCCCAACCTTGTTTTTCAGCGACTTCAGCGACGAGTACACTCGCAACTATAACTCCTCTCGAGTCCTCCTCTGTGTAATGCCGCGTCCTCTGTGGTAAGGTTTGTTGTTTTCTCGTGCGAGATCACTGCGCGAAAAAGGGGGACACCATGCCTAACTCACGTCGCCGTTTCATGTCAGCTTCTCTGAGCCTGCTTGGTGCTGCTACAACTTCGAGCGTTCTTGCGCAGACCGAGCCGCCGCCAGGTACTCCCCCCGCATTTGGCACCGGTCCGCAAGTCGGGCCGGAGGTATCCTTCAACACCTTCAAGGAAGCGGAGAAGTTGGTTCAAGTTGAGTTCAGTGAGAGGAATCTCGAGCAGGCCGCTTTCAGTTGGCGCCGAAGCATGGCCTGGCTCTACGAACGCCGTACAGGCCCGCGCAAGGTGGCACTTGAAGCCACCCTTTCTCCGGCAACCAGGTGGAACCCGGTCCTACCTGGACTTTCGTCAGGTCCTGCGCACAATCGATTCATCGTTAGCCAGGTCGATCCCGGACCGCTGCCCTCTAGCGACGAGGACATTGCTTTTGCGCCGGTCACCAAACTTTCTCGATGGATTGAGAAGCGGCAGCTGACTTCCGAGAGACTCACGAGTATCTACCTTAAACGATGCGAGCGGTTTGACTCCCAATTGCGTTGCGTCATTACCCTCACCCGCGATCTTGCCCTCAAGCAGGCGAAGCAAGCAGACTCAGAGATCCGAGCCGGGAAGTATCGCGGCCCCTTGCACGGAATCGTATGGGGCGCGAAGGATCTGCTCGACACTGCTGGCATTCCCACAACCTTTGGGGCTGAACCTTATCGTGACCGTGTGCCCTCCGAGGATGCTGCGGTGGTGCAGCGACTCGACCAAGCGGGAGCGGTTTTGATCGGAAAGCTGAGCCTGGGTGCGCTGGCGCTGAACGACATTTGGTTTGGTGGGCAGACCATGAATCCGTGGCTGCTCGAGGAAGGATCGTCAGGATCAAGTGCGGGGCCTGGCGCCGCAACTGCCGCGGGACTCGTTGCATTCGCCATGGGCAGCGAAACTGGAGGGAGCATCATTGGACCGAGCATGCGTTGCGGACTCACTGGACTTCGCCCCACCTACGGACGTGTTCCTCGCACCGGCGCCATGACGCTTTGCTGGTCTCTCGACAAACTCGGCCCGATGACGCGCTACGTCGAAGATGCGATGCTCGTGTTGCAGGCGATCTCTGGCCCCGACCCGGGCGACCTGGACAGCGTCCCCTCACATTTGGAGTTCGACGCCAACGCTAGCGTGAAGGGTCTCCGGGTTGGTTACATTGCCGATTGGATGAAGCAGAATCCTGCAACCGAGGTGGATCGCTCAGCGCTTGAAACCGCGAAGAAGCTCGGTCTCGTGCCTGTAGAAGTATCGATTCCCGACTGGCCCTACGACTCGCTGGATGTGATCCTTTTTGCGGAGGCCGCAGCAGCTTTCGAAGAACTCACGCTATCCGGAAAGCTGAGCGACTTGAAAGTTCAGGTGCCGGATGCCTGGCCAAACGTATTCCGCCAGTCGCGTTTCCTCTCTGCCGTGGATTTCGTGCAAACCGACCGCTTCCGACGCAAAGTCGCTCAGGAAATGGCCCGGATTTTTTCGCAAGTTGATCTTCTGCTCGTTCCATCGCTCCGCGACGAAATGCTGACCATCACAAATTTCACAGGACACCCCTCGCTAACGTTACGGGCGGGATTTGTTGAAGTTTCCGAAGCCCGCAGCGACTGGGCACCCGACCCAAACCATCCGTTGCCGAAGTTTTCTCCCCCGAGGAGGGTTCCTCACGGAATTACCCTGATTGGGCGTTTGTTCGACGAAGGCACCCTGGGCAGAGTCGGAATTGCTCTAGAGCGCGCCTTCAACGTTGCCGCAGAGCACCCGGCAGGGTTCTGAACTAGGCACGGCCACGGCGTTCCGGTAACCTGACCCGCCGCGAGCCAGTCGGGTGGCCCCTGCCGCAAGATTCCGCTTCTATCCTTCCTTTCAGGAGCTTTCCTTACGCTCCTTGCGGGTAAAAGCTCTCGACAGGGGAACGGGCGATGGCAGAGTTCGAGATCCAATTGCACGGCCTTGGGTTGACCAGGAATTGGATCCGATAACTCTGCCGGATGCTTGTACATCTCCAGCCGGTGCTATACTTTGCGCACGGGTAACTGCGTTCGCTTTCTGCAAGTGAAGCGTTCTTAGCGTCTCGGTCACTATTCGGTGGGAGACTCCATGGGAGGACGTGATCCACTCCGTCCTGATGAGTTCGAAACGGTTGTTGACGGCACTGTAGCAGGTCCAGCCGTTTCGGATTCAAATGTCCCGCCTAGCAAGCCTTCGGACCCTGATCAGGCGACCATTGCCCTCCCGACCTCTTCCCGGCCTTCCAACTCAGATCAGATGATGACACTCGAGATCGGGCCGGACTCGCCGACCCTCATCTCCGCCGCCCCGCGGAAAACTCCGTCGCCCGTCAATTTGAATTTAGATGGGCAGGCACTGCTGCTACCCGGTGCACTGCTCGGCCAACGCTATGAGATCTTGCAGGTGCTCGGTCGCGGGGGTATGGGTGCTGTGTACAAGGCGAAGGACCGAGAAGTAGATCGCATCGTCGCGCTCAAGGTGATTCGTCCCGATCTTGTCGGCAACCAGGCCCTGCTCGAGCGCTTCAAGCAGGAACTGGTCTTGTCTCATCAGGTCACCCACAAGAATGTCGTGCGGATCTATGACCTGGGGGAAGCCGATGGCGTGAAGTTCATCACCATGGAGTACATCGAGGGCAGTGATCTGCGCTCGATCATCCTCGACAAAAAGAGGTTTGCGCCTGCCGAAGCGGTGGAAATCATGCTGCAGGTTTGCCGCGCGCTCGAGGCCGTGCATGTGGTCGGCGTAATCCATCGCGATCTGAAGCCGCAAAACATCATGCGCGACAACCAGGGCCGGGTGGTCGTCATGGATTTCGGGCTTGCCCGACTGGTCGAATCGAATGGCATGACCCAGACTGGCGCGCTGGTTGGCACGATGGAATACATGTCGCCCGAGCAGGCGCTCGGCAGCCAACTCGACCAGCGCTCCGATCTTTTCACCCTGGGATTGATCTTTTACGAATTGCTCAGCGGAAAGATGCCGTTCGCCGCTGACAGTGCCCTTGCCAGCCTAATCAAGCGCACACAAGAACGGGCGATTCCGGTTACGCAACATGATAGGAGCATTCCCTCGCCTCTCGCGCATATTGTCGCGAAATGCATGGAGCGTGACCCCAAGCTGCGCTACCAGAGTTGCTCGCAGCTGCTGAACGATCTCGAAGCCTGGCAGGGAAAACGTGCTGGAGCCACCTTGGCCTTCCATGCCTCCGTCGGTCCCTTTGCTCGCACGTTGCCGTGGCCTGCAATCGGGATCGGGGTAGCGGTGATCGTCCTAGCCATGGTTGGCTTCCTACTTAGAAACAAATTTACCCCTTCATCGAGCACTGCCGGCCCGCAGGTCGCGCTCGCCATATTGCCTATGCGCAATGCCTCGGGAGACGCCTCGCTCGACTGGATGGGGAAGAGCCTAGCGGAAATGCTTCGCACCGACGTCGGCCAGTCTGAGAACCTTCATACCGTCTCTCCGGAGCGACTCCATCAGATTCTGACCGATCTTCGCATCTCGCCCGACACCGAGCTCGATTCTTCGATAAAACGCATTGCTGAGTTCACCAACGCCGACCAGATCGTTTGGGGTGAATACGTCAGGCTGGGCGATCAAATTCGCATTGATGCGCAAATCGAAAATATGAAAACCGAGCGCATCATTCAGATCAAAGCGGAGGCGGTGAATGAGAAGGCTTTGGTCAAGGCGGTCGATCAGCTTGCGAAATCCGTGCAGAGCAACCTCACCTTGTCCGATAAAGCGATCGAGCAGATGAAAGCGGCAGCCTTTACGCCCTCGTCGGGTTCGGTCGACGCGCTCCACCAGTACAGCGAAGGCCTGGAACTTTCACGCCAGAATAATGACCTCGAAGCCGTAAAGCGCTTCCAGGCTGCGGTTGCCGCCGATCCCAGCTTTGCCCTGGCTTATGCGCGCCTGGCTCAGACTTATCTTCGCTTGGGAGATGGCAACAAGGCCAAGGAGTATTCGGACAAGGCCACGGATCTCAATCTGAACCTTCCCTCTGCAGAGAAGTACATGATTCAGGCGGCCACGGCGCGGGTACAGAGCAATGCCGACAAAGCGCTTGAGGCTTACGATAACCTTGGCAAACTCATGCCCCAGGATCCCTCCATTTGGGCTGATCAGGCTTCCATCTACGAAGGTAAAGGAAACTACGACAAGTCTTACGAACTGTACGCGAAGGTGCTGGCAAGCGATCCGAAGAACCTAGACGCGTTGCTAGCGATCGGAGGGGTGCAAATCGAGAGAGGCAAAACCGAAGGCTCCTTCGAGTACCTCAATCAGGCCCTGAGCCTGGCGGTTCAACTCAACAATCAGCAGGGCAAGGCGAATGTACTTCAGACTCTTGGAGCCGCCTATCGGTTGACCAACAAACCGGACGACGCGCTGCAAAATCTCCAGCAAGCGGCGGCCATCGAAAAGCAGATCGGTGACAAGGGGGGCTTGGCGTTCAGTGTTCGGCAAATTGCGGATGCCTACGTCATGAAGGGCAAGTTTGATGATGCCGCCAAGAACTATGAAGAGGCGCTAAAACTCGAAACCGAGTTGAACGACCAGGTTGGCCTGGGCGGAGTTCTGTTGAATTACGGCAACATGCTGGATTCCCAGGGAAAATACGACAAGGCTCTCGAGATTACCAAGCGTGCTCTTCAGATCGAACTGCAGCTCGGTGATGAGACAACCCAAAGCATTTGCTTGAACAACATCGGCAGTCTGTATGTAGAACAGGGCCACTACGACGAGGCACTCACCTATTTCCAGCGCACCCTGGACTTGCAACAGAAGTTAAACCTTACTCCCGACACGGCCCGTTCCCTGAACAACATCGCCGATACCTACCTTCGAACCGGCAAGATGGATAAGGCTCTTGATAACTATCTGAAAGCATTGGAAGTGTCGCGCACCACCGGTGATAAGGGTTTGATTGCCCAAACCTCCGATGGCATGGCTCAGCTATTTGCTTTGCAGGGCAGACTGGGGGCGGCTTTGGGTGCCCAACAGGATGCAATGAAGAATATGCGGGACCTGCAGCAGCAGAACAGCGACTTCGCTCGAATCCAGGCGAACTATGGCCGAATTCTCGCTCTGGTTGGCCACTTTGACGATTCCCAGAAAAACCTGGACGCAGCGCTTGCCTTAGCTCGCTCCCTGCAGAATGACGTGCTAGTAGAAAAAATCTTGAACCACCAGGGCGAGCGCTTGCTCTACCAAGGGGACCTTCCCGGGGCGCGAACCATTTTCGAGCAAGCGATGCAACTCGCTTCCAAACAAAAGGACAAAGGAGAGATTCTTCGTGTCAAACTGAATCAGGCGCGCACCGATCTCTATCAGGGCAGGGCAGCGCTGGCGAGCAAGAGCGCTAGGGAAGTTGGCAGCGCCGCCGATTCTCTCGGCCTCAGCGCATTGTCGATTCAGGCTTCTGTCACTCTTGGTCAGGCTCTTGCCGAGTCGAAGAGCTATGCTCAGGCGCGTCCGGTGCTCGAGGCAGTTGTGCGTCGCGCGCAGGATGATGGCGTTAAGTCGTTCTTCCCGGCGGCACACTACTGGCTGGCAGTCGCGCTGCGTGGTTCCGGGAAAACCGCTGAAGCCGAGGCCCACCTCCAGGTCGCAAAGAAAGCGCTTCAGGATATCCGCAACGAGTCTCGTAGCGACGACGTCCTGAAGAGAATTGACTTCAAGCCGATCGCTTAGCTTCTAATCACATATTGCGGGTTGCTAGAACCGAGGACTCCACGACAAAACAAAAGGGGACGAGCCAAATGGGCCCGCCCCCCTAGCCTGTGTCTCGATACCACTATTTCAATTGCACGAGCGTCGTTTGCGCACCGTAAACGCTCTGTGTGCCGCCACCCGTGTTGTTGGTGAGCAGCATGACGGTCATGCTGTATGTTCCCTTGGGGCAAACCTGCGTCACGCCGCTCGGCATGATGCAGTTGCCGCTGTCCCAATTGAACAGGTATTGATTGTTGTTGTCTCCCTTGAATAACGGCTGCGCGAGGCCGGAGCTTCCATTGGAGATAAGCCCGATGGGTACAAATACGTTGTTGCCCTTGCTGTCCAAAATCTGAGCAACCGAGAGTATGGCCGTTGCGTTTGAAACGTAGGGTCCGTTTTGGCACCCTCCGGAGGCCAACTTGAACTTCACCGGCACCGACTTTCCAGCCCCGAAACTTGATGCCGAGGATATCGCCCAGCTGTTCAATACACCGGTAAAGGTATTGTTCACTGGCGACTGAAACCCGCAGAAGGTACCGGCTACTTGGCTGGGATCGTTGCCGACCGGGGGAGCGTTAACCATGAAGATTCGGCATCTCAGGGATTTCGCAGCGCTGGCTGTCCAATCAGCTGGCAAGTAGCCGCCGATCGGAAAACCGCCAATCTGGGACAAATTGGTGGTAAGCGGCTGGCAGTTGGTCGGCCCAGGATCTGTTGGTTCCGAGCAAACCATGATTTGCGGATTGCTGATCCCTGCCGAAAGCAAGTTTGCCAGCTGGAAATTGGTGGTTTGGCTCACCGCCGAACCCGCAAAACAACCGTTTAGGTTGGCCGTGCTGTACATCGCTTCAAATCCGTCTAGTCCTAGATTTACCGCGGGAGACGCCTGCGAGCCAGAGGCTGCAATCAAGATTTGAATAGCTGCCGGACTCGCCAAGCCGACAGAAATCGTTCCGCCGCATGAGCCTACAATTTGATTCAGCACGAACGCGCTGAAGCCGAAATTAACTTGTGCTACACCGTTTGCGGCTGACACATTCTTCTGTGCAGTCATGGTCGGCGGCAGTGCAATGCCCACCGCCGGAACGGAAAGCGAATACGACCGGATCAGTTGACAGCTGTTCGCGTCAATGCTGCGAACGCTTCCGGCGTTGTTGCTCGCGACCGCGACGTAAAGAGTGTTGTCCAAAGCCATTTGCATGAAGTTGGGAACATCCTTGTTCTTGAACGTAGCGCAGGTGGTTGGATTCGCTCCGCTTGCATCAAACTGCTGCAGCTTCCCATTGCCCTGGTTGCCAACGTAAATGAAGCCGTCGCCGCGGCGAGCAATTCCGAAAGGCTGCGACAGGCCGGAACTGATAAACGGTTGGGTGCTCGCTGGAATGCTCGATGGTGTGCGAAGAACCTTGCCACTTGTATTGTCCACAACCAAGAAATCGCCGGTGTTTTTCTGCGCCAGGCCTTGGGAGCTCCCAGGGACCGTGACCAGCTGAGTTGGCGGATCAATGGACGAGAGGTCGGTGACATCGGTGAAAACCCAGAGTCCAGATCCAGAATCCGTGCTCGAAACCACAAGATCACCATTGGCGGTAATTCTGCCGCACTGCGGGTGCCGCAAGGCTGCAGAGGAGCCATCGTAAACCTGGTTTAGTGTCGGAGACGCAAGGCTGGGATCGAAGCGCCAAATCTTGCTGTTGGCGGTGTCGCAAACGTAAACCATGTAATGCGTGGTTTCATCGCCAGCTGCTTGGCCGATGTTGTTCGGTGCAACCACCATGCCCTCGAAGTCACTTCCTGGGTTCGAGATTACGGCTGTCGCCGATCCGCTGGTGGTGTTGAGGCTGTAAATGATACCGGCGGTGCCGGTCGATACAAAAACGTTAGAAGCTCCGGTTACCGCCCACAATCCGGTACCGCTAAGACACACAAACACTGAGAGTACAGAACGAAGCTTGCGCATTGGTCTTGCCCTCCTGGGAGCAGGTGACGGGAAGAGGTCGGACGCACGAATTCGCCGTCGTAGGTGTATACCTTGATAGAGGAAAAGCAGATTCCTGTCAAGTAAAACCCCTGTCAGGAGCGGGGTCCGGCCAGTGCTCAACAATGTCCGCAAGCGTGGCCGACTTTATGACCGCAGAATCATTTTACTTGCGCGCGCTGGTGTGCAGTTTTATGCAACGAAGGACGTGTCCGTTTGGCCAATTCCGTCGTTGGATTTAGGCCCTTACGTAATCTCGATTTTGGCCGTGGGGCCGTTCATACTAACCCCATCCGCATATGCCTTTCATTGCGCAATCCGGTGGTCAACGGCGGGCCGAGCGCGTTCGGCTGGACGAAAGCATTCCAGCGGTGGTCCGTTTCGACGATGGCAACCGGGCGTCCGGTCGGTTGAAAGTGGTTTCCATGACTGGCGGACTGCTATCGCTACCTCGCCCTGTTCGTCAGGGCTCGGTCGGAAAACTGATGTTCCTTACTCCAGCTGGCTCCGTGCTCGGGTCGGCCGAAATGCTCACGCCAATGTCCTGGGAACTACAGCCTTTCAAGTTCATCGGTTTTTCCGGGGATGATCACGGGAAATTGGAAAGCGCAATCCAAGCTTATCTTCATCAAAGGCGAACCCAGGAGAAGCAACAACAACGCTCGCGAGATGAATTCGAAAACTTTCGCGCCTGGTAAGAGTCTTCATCCGTACTTGAATTTTCCTTCTCACGGCTAAAATATGGGCTCATCCTTGATTTCAGGGAGGGTGCCAATAATCGGTCGGGCGTGACAATTCTATTTTTCTCTTCTTTCTCTCTGGTTAACTCTGATTCCTGCGATCGCCATAAAAACGGCACGCTCGCCCAGCACGGAATCGTGCTCGTCACGGTCAACTACCGTCTGGGAGTATTCGGCTTCTTGGCGCATCCGGAACCTACGCGTGAGTCGCCACACCAAACATCCGGCAACAATGGTCTGATGGAGATTGCGGCTTTAGGATGGGTGCGGGAAAACATAGCGGCCTTCGGCAGCGATCGCGATAAGGTCACCGTCTTTGGCCAGTCTGCGGGCGCTGAGGGCACGGAGCCTGCTGAAGGACTCTCCCCGATCAAAGGGATTGTTTCAACGAACCATCGTCCAAAGCGAATCGGCTTTTATGCCACCGTTCGCTCCGCTGGCTACTGAGAAGAAGGCACGCGAAGCCTTGGTTGGTTGGCTTGGATCTCAGGGGGTGAAAGCTGTAGTTTTTCTCGGCGGCTTGTCTAGGTCCGTTACTCAGGCCGCGGGCTTCTTTTTTTGCGCCTCTTGAATTACCCGCTGAACCGCGCGCTTTCCCTCCATCTCCGCAGCTTCCCGGCTGTCTGTGGTTCCAGAATGCAGGAGCTCATTAGAAGGCCGGACGCGATATACGTTATACCTCCAACCCGCGGCAACCAGGGTTGCCGGGTCGAGAACCTGTTCGATCTCATAAGCGAAATTGTCTTCGTAGATGCGCATGCTATACGTTGCCTCCAGGTCTTGCCCGACGTGATGCTCCGGCTTCGCATCTTTCGATGCGTTCGATGACCAACGCTTTGTTCTTTAGTTCTCACGCATTTCGGGGCAAGCCAGCAACATCGCGTTGCCGCCGTCGCTCATCTCAACTTGGTCAGAACCAACGTCAGAACCAACCAACAACAAAATTCAGCAGCCAAGGAGTTAAACATGAAGATTGGAAGCCTTCGCGATCTATTTGAAATGGAACTACGTTACGCCTATGACTGTGAGCAGAAGTTGGCCAAGAAGGGACTGCCGCTGATGATTGAGTCCTCGACTTCGACAGAGCTGCGGAATGCGCTCGAGCAACACCTCAAACAGACCCGCAACCACATTACCCGGCTCGAACGTGTGTTCGCGGTCGTCCGCAGCGAAGCTAAGACCGAAGATAACGATGCCTTGGACGAACTCACCAGTTCTGTGAAGGACACAGTCGGCGACATCGATGAGTCCTACCTTCGCGATGCTGCGCTCATTGTTGGTGGAAACAAAGTTGAACACTATGAGATGGCGTTGTACGGATCGCTCGTCGCGTTTGCTCGGCAACTCGGCTACAGCGATGCAGTCACTCTCCTGCAGCAAACGCTGACTGAAGAAAAGGAAGCAGATGCCAAGCTGACCCAAATCGCAGAGACCGCGATCAATTCCCAGGCCAGTACTGAACGTAGAGCAGCCTGAAAACCGCACATCGGATCATGACGGCCCCGTTTTCGCAGAGCGGGGCTTTTTTTATCTTTTGCAGAACTCGGCAAGCCAGAGGGTGAGATCACCTTCGTAATTATTGCGCACGTGCGGATTTTCAGGGACACTGATCTAGCCTTCGCCTGAACCTCTGTCTGGCGTCTAAGACGGTCTCGGGGAAGCTCGGGCGGCGGTTTGCCAAAAAAGGGAAAAAGTCACACAAATGATTTTTGGCTTCAACACGGATGTCAAACACAACGACACGATCTACCACGTGCAAAGCGAGGCTCGCGAAGGCGATCTTCTTCTTCAGACCCAAGTCTTCGTTCGCGGACGCTGCATCGGGAAGCGTGCCACCCCTTACGCCGACCAGGCGAAGAGCCCGGACTTCACAGACCAAAGGAAAGAGCACATCCTTCGGGAGCAACATCGCCTTGTACTGGAAGCCATCCGCGAAGGGCGACTGCAAGAGGTTTTCGACAATCGCGATACACCTGAGACCCTGGCCACGATTAAGGAGCTGGACATTCAGTGGGTGAACGCAGAATCGGTTCATGCCGGCGAAAAGCTTTCGGTCAGACTGCGCGCCACCGAAGGCGGGCTTGGTATAGCCAACGCCCGGCTGACTGTGCGTCTCGCGCGTACTAACGCCGCCCCGTTCTATACGCAGTTAACCACCGACAATCTAGGCGAAGCCGAACTGGTCGTCATCGTGGAGGAATCATCGCTTGCTGATTCCTCGGTGTTAGTGCAGGTCAACTCTAGCGGACGAACCGCCACCCGTAAGTTCCAGATGCGCCGCGTCGAAGCCTAAGGGCAATTGAAGGCACCACGCGAAATAGCTTAGGCTCCAAAAGCTTTGGGCAGTCAGGATATGGGACCAAGTCCACCAGCGGCCCCCGAAACCATTTCGACTTCTAGCGTCTCTCTGGTCGGCACGCTAAATGCAATTGCTCTAGTATCCTGGACGGAATGCCGCCCAACCGCCCTCCCCTACTTGATCTCCGTAACATTCAGGTTTACCGGGGCACGCGTCTCGTGCTCGCCGATCTTGATTTGTCGATCGAGAGTGGGGAGCATGTCGCCATCCTAGGCCCGAACGGCTGCGGGAAATCGACTCTGATTAAGACCATTACGCGGGAATGCTATCCCGTCACTCGACCCGATTCGAGCATGAAAATCCTGGGCAAGGAAACCTGGAACGTCTTCGACCTACGCCCGCTGCTTGGGATTGTCTCCAACGATCTCATGGAGTGGTGTACCGGCAACGCCCTGGGGCGGGACGTCGTCCTCTCAGGATTCTTCAGCAGCAATGACGTCTACCCAAACCACCGGGTAATTGCTGAGCATCTAGCCAAAGCCAACGCAGCCTTAGCCCAACTCGACATTTCCCACCTAGCCGATCGCCCCGTTCAGGAAATGTCCTCCGGAGAGGCAAGACGCATCCTAATTGCCCGAGCCCTGGTTCATAAACCGAAAGCCTTGCTTTTTGATGAACCCAGCAACTCGCTCGACCTATCGGCGAAAAAAATGCTGCGCGGAACCATGAGCCGACTGGCTCAGTCTGGCCTAGGCATCGTCCTAGTTACGCATGACCTTTCCGATGTCATTCCCGAGATCGAGCGTGTCCTGCTGATGGCGAGCGGCCGAATCGTCGCCGATGGAAACAAGCAAGATATCCTCGAGAGTGGCACTCTGTCGCAAGTATTCGGATTGAGAGTGCAAGTCGAGAAACGAGACGGCCATTACCATCTATGGTGACCCGAGGCACATTTTATGTCTTGATTCGGAATGCTTGCCAGAATCTGCTTGCTGCTTCGAACCCAACATGACCCTAATCATTAATGGCGAAAACCGCGAATTCAGCGGCCTTCAGACCCTCACTGACCTGATCGCAGAGCTCGGCATGAAATCTGACCGGGTGGCGGTCGAACTCAATCGCGAACTTATCCGTCGCGACCGCTGGTCTGAGACGAAACTCTGCGATGGCGACAAACTCGAAATCGTCCACTTCGTCGGCGGCGGATCCTAGGAGCCCCTATGAAAGTTAATCGCCAGACGGTCGATCTCTCAGCTTACCCCAACCTGGTTGTGATCTATCTCGGCATGCGCGTAAATGCCCCGACTGGAATCAAGACGCTGCTCGGCTTCGGCCCGAAAATCTCGAAGTCGGTGGCCGCAAAACCCGACGGTCTCCTTCTGCACGAGAACCTCATCTACTCTGTGTTTCCCATGCATGTCGGAATGCGCCAATACTGGCGCGACTTTCAATCACTCGAGAGCTGGTCTCGCTCCGAGCCCCACCTGCTCTGGTGGAAGCAGTTCCTGCGAAATTCAGGAGGCACGGGCTTTTGGCACGAAACCTACCTAATGCGCGGCGGCATGGAAGCCATTTACGACGACGTCGTCAAACCAATCGGTTTCAGCGCCTTCGCTCCTGTTCACACCGCCCGCGGGCCTATGTTCTCCGCCCGCACCCGGGCAAACATCGCGGGTGGGGAGAGCAAGCCATCGGGGATTGCGGAAGATGATCTCTACCAGTGAACCCGTCCGCCGAATGGCTCGCCCCCCCGGCTTTCTAAAACCGACTCTCGGGCTTGCACCATACCTCTAGGCTCCCTCCGGTGCCGCGCTGGGCTTGGCCGGTTCGGCCAGTAGCTTTGTAGTTAACCCATTTCCGGTGTTTCCCACATCGTGGCTCGACGGTTCGCCCCTACAATGTTTAAAACATTTTGTAACGAGAATGTTTGAAACATTGGTGGTCTTGAATGCAGGAAGTGTTTACATCCCGTGACATCATTCGACTGACCGGCATCACTGCCCGGCAGTTGCAATGGTGGGACGAGCGCGGACTGGTCGTTCCCGGACGGGAAGGGCACCGTCGCATTTATTCCTTCGAAGATCTCACCGAAGTTGCCGTGATTTGCGAACTACGTCGCAAAGGATTCTCCCTGCAGGGCATGCGACAAGTAGTCCGTTTTCTCCAAAAAGAGTTCAGCAAGCGCCTGGCAGAAACCGTGAGCGGGACCTCGAACTACCACCTGCTGACCGACGGCCGCGCACTTTACCTTGAGACCTCGCCGCAGCAGATCGTCGACATCCTGAAGAACTCACGTCAGCCGATGTTTGCCATTTGTCTGAGCGACACTGTCCGTCGAGTCAGAGCAGTGGTGAATGGCCGGAAGCGGCCTGGCCGTTGCACTCCGGAAAAGCGTTCCCGCAAGGTGAAATTGGGTTCTTAGCAGTGATTGGCCCACGAGGAGGGGAAATGGTTGCTGAACTGGAAATTCTGAGCGAGTGGATTCCGGAACAGATGCAGCCCGGCACGATCTTCGTGCTCGAAAATGCAGGGCACATCGGGGAAAAAGAAGATCCCTACTGGGCTGTACTCTCCTGCCCAAACTGCGGCACCCTGGGCCTGATCACACGCAAACAGATTGCCGGGCTGATCGCCGTCATTTGCGGGTCGCATTCCTGCTCGGCCCAGTTCTTCATCCGGGACAGCGAAATCCGCATTCGAAAACCATTCTAAGTTGGCTAGTTTTGTGGGACTCGTTGAGTCGGGATGGTCCTGTTGTCTCTAGTCAGCCGTTACTTTCTTCAACTCCACGGGCACCTGCTCGACAATTTCGATCTCGAATCCTTCGAGCGCGGCAAGCCTGCGCGGATGGTTGGTCAACAAGCGAATCCGCCGCAAATTCAAATCCGACAAAATTTGGGCGCCAAGGCCGATCTCACGCTGGGTGTTCCTTTGGCTCTCCTGCGTTGAAGCAGCCGTTCTATCCCGATGAAACGAAATAGCCGTCCGGTCGCCCAACTTCTCAGTCGAAAATCCTCGGGCCGACTGATGCAGGTAGATCAGGGCACCCCGACGTTCGCGGCCGATAGCCTCGAGCGCACCTTCGAGCGTCGCCCTGCAGTCGCACGATGCGGCTCCAAACACGTCGCCAATCAGGCAATGTGAGTGCATGCGCACCAACACAGGTTCGTTGCCGTCACCAATATCGCCATGGACCAGAGCCAAATGGGAGTCTCCGCCATCGATCTCGCTCTCGTAAGCAATGACCCTGAACTCACCATAGCGCGTGTTCACCAGAGCTTCACCCACGCGGTTCACGTAGCGCTCGTGCTGCATCCGGTAGCGGATTAGTTCCGCCACCGTGAGCATCTTCATCTGATGTTCCTTCGAGAACTCGACCAGGTCGGGCACCCGCGCCATGGTACCGTCCTCGCGCATGATCTCGCAGATAATGCCCGCCGGAACCATCCCCGCCATTCGCGCCAGATCGACGGACGCCTCCGTCTGCCCCGCCCGTACCAGCACTCCGCCTTTGCGGGCGCGAAGCGGGAAGACGTGTCCGGGCCGGGCCAGGTCGGCTGGACGCGTTGCCGGATCGATGGCAACTAGGATCGTCCGCGCGCGGTCGTAGGCGGAAATCCCGGTGGTGACCCCGGTACGCGCATCAATTGCTTCGCAGAACGCCGTTCCATAGCTCGAGGTATTCTCAGCGCTCATGGGACCGATCCGCAGATGATCGAGCCGCTCCTCGGTGAGCGTGAGGCATACCAGCCCGCGCCCGTACTTGGCCATGAAGTTGATCGCCTCGGGCGTGACTTTCTCGGCTGCGAGCATCAGGTCGCCTTCGTTCTCGCGATCTTCGTCGTCCACGATGACGATCATCCGTCCTGCACGGATCTCTTCTATGGCGTCAGGAACGTTCGTAAATGGCGGCCGGGAGTGCATCCGCTTTTGATTGTACCAATGGGTTCTGGGCAGGGCGCCGGGGAGTGACGCCTCATACCCCGGCGGGAAAATGCAAGCCGGGCGCCTGGGCCTTTACGCGGCTGGATGAAACAGCCGGATCGTCCAGAAAACCAGTCCCGCTACGCCGGCCGAAGCGGGAATGGTCATAATCCAGGCCCACACAATCCGCCTGGCCACGCCCCAACGCACCGCGGACAACCGGTGCACCGCCCCAACGCCCACGATAGCGCCGGTGATCGTATGGGTCGTGCTCACCGGAATTCCGGCGAGCGCTGTGCCGAATAGAGTCAAAGCGCCTGCACTTTCGGCGCAAAACCCGCCAAAGGGCTTCAGTTTCGTGATCTTCGATCCCATCGTGTGAACGATTCGCCATCCGCCGAAGTAAGTGCCGGCTGCTATGGCGGCATGGGCCGCCAAAATGATGAACCACTTGAATCGCCCCCACTCATGCTGCATGTCATACACGCCCATGTAGCCCGCGGTGAACAGCGCGCCGGCGACGATTCCCATCGTCTTCTGCGCGTCATTTCCGCCATGCCCCAGGCTGTACGCTGCCGCCGAAAGCAGTTGCAGCTTGCGGAACCACTTGTCGACGGTTCGGGGAGTCTGGTTCTTCAGGAGCCAATAGCCGGCGATGCTGAAAATCAGGGCAAGAATCAGGCCCATCACGGGCGCAACTACGATGAACACCAGCGTTTTCGTCCAACCTTGAGGGAGAATCACGCTATGGGCGCTTGCCCACCCATGGTTCAGGCCGGCTCTGGCCATCGCCGCGCCCGCGTATCCGCCGATCAGCGCATGCGATGAGGAGGTCGGCAATCCCCACCACCACGTGAGCAGGTCCCAAACGATGGCGCCGGCCAACCCGGCAATCACCACGTACTGGGTGACTTCGTCGAGGCGAATCATTCCTTTTCCTATGGTTTTGGCAACGGCGGTTCCAAGCACGAAAGCGGCAACGAAATTGAAGAACGCTGCCCACACGACGGCCAATTTCGGCGACAACACACGGGTAGAAACCACGGTCGCGATGCTATTGGCAGCATCATGAAAGCCGTTGAGAAAATCAAATACCAGAGCGGTTACAACCGTGATAATGAGCAGCAGCAGGCCTGTATTCACTCGTCAGCAACCCCTGGTCTGGAATGTTGGATTCAAAGCAGGTTTATGCGCTCTTCAACGCCACCGCCTCAAGCACATTGGCGACGTCTTCCGCTTTGTCGGTTGCGGTTTCCAGGACCTCGTAAAGTTCCTTAAGCTTGATGAGTTGGATTGGATCCTTTTCTCGTTCGAACAGCTCGGCAATGGCTCTTCGGCTGACGCGATCGGCTTCGTTCTCTAGCCGATTCACTTCAACGCAATGCTCCAGTAGCCGCTGATTGTCGTCGAGCAATGCCACCGCCTTTGAAAGCTCCAGACACTGGGTCACGATAAACCCGGCGATCTCGGCGGCGGCCGGCGGAGGATTTGCAATGCCGTAAAGCGTCATTCGAGTTGCAGCGGCATTTACGAAATCCAGAACGTCGTCTAGCGAGGAAGTCAGCAGATGGATGTCCTCGCGGTCAAACGGCGTAATGAACGTTTGATTGAGCATTCGGATGATGGTGTGTGTCATCTCATCCCCGCGATGCTCGATCTCCTGCAGGCGCCCGATTCGAGACGGATCCCCAGACGGATTTTTCAAAATCTCATGCAGCAAGGTCGCGCCTTCGGTGAGATTCGCCGCAACATCGGCGAACATCTTGAAGAACTTTTGCTCCCGCGGGATCAATCTCATGAAGCCGTAACTCCAAATGTGAACAGAAGATGAAAACCCTAAACTATCTCACGCGAATGTGGGAGCGTCAAACCACTCGCGTTGCCTTGGTTGGCAGCGTCAGAAAGGGAAGAGTACGGAGAGTGAAACCAGTCTGGGAGCTATTCCGAGGATTGGTCGTACATTTCTTCAATCTTGCTTTTGAATTGCTCCTCGATAGCCCGCCGCCGCAACTTTAGGCTGGCGGTTAGCGTCCCGGCGGCGGCAGATAGCTCCTCCGCGATCAGGCGAAACGTCTTCAGCTTTTCGAATTGCGCCAAGCGGCGATTCACCTCGTCCACGATCTCCGCGTATCGTTCCCGGACGGGTCCAAGCCCAACCAGCTCTGAGCGCGATGCGAAATGGTATCCCTTTTCCGCGGCCCTCGCCTCCAAAGCCGCAAAGTTTGGGAAGATCAATGCGGCAGGGAACTTGCGCTTATCGCCGACGACCACCGCCTCAGCCACGAGTGGACTATGTTTGAGGGCACTTTCGATTGCCTGTGGGGCGATGAATTTGCCCCCAGAAGTCTTGATCAAGTCTTTTTTCCGGTCGGTGACGTACAGATATCCGTCTGCATCCAGAGTGCCGATATCGCCGGTCTTGAACCAGCCATCGAGAAAGGCGGCCTGCGTTTCTTGGGGATTGTTCCAATAGCCCTGAAAGACCGACGGTGCCTTTACTAGAATCTCCCCATCGTCAGCAATTCGAACCATGACGTTGCTGAGCGGCTTGCCTACGCTGCCGATGCGATGCTCCGTCGCCGTATTCACCGAAATGACTGGGGATGTTTCCGTAAGGCCGTACCCTTCGTGTATTCGAATGCCCATGTCGGCATACCATTCGGCAAGCGGTCTCCCCAGTGGGGCGCCCCCGGAAATAAAGATGCTCACTCGCCCTCCGATTCCAGCCCGAATCTTCGAGTACACAAGCTTGTTGGCGAGCTTCCAGGTTGGCGCCCCCGGCAATTTGCCGGACAAGACCGCCACGCGATGCGCGCGTCCTACTCGCAACGCCCACTGGTAAATCTGCTTCTTGGGAAACTTTGCCGCCTGCAATTCGGCCTGCGAATGCACTTTTTCATAGACTCGAGGAACGCCCAGCAGGATTTCGGGGGAGACTTCGAGCAGTGTCTTTGGCAAGCGCTCTAGAGCGGGCAGATGTGCCAGTATGACTCCCCGATTCAACAATCCCATATCTACCGATCGCGCGGTGACATGCGACAGCGGCAAGAATGACACACTATGCATTCCCTCAGAGAATCCAAACTCGCGGCAGAACGCGATCATGTTCGATGTCAAGTTCTCGTGGGTCAGCATCACTCCCTTGGGGACACCTGTGGTTCCAGAGGTATAGATTACGGTGGCAAGATCGGTAGGCTGTACCGGTCGCGCCAGACCCTCCAGATCAGCCGTCGAACCTTGCTGCATCATCTCCGCCATCGAGACCGCGCGACTTCCTGGAACCTCATCCATAACCGCCATCTTTTCCAGGTATGTCGTCGAGGCGACCGACATTACCTTTTCCAGATGCCTCCCCGTCGAGACGAAGATCGCGCGTGCGCCGGAATCCCGCAGCATGTAGGCGGTCTGTTCGGCTGTGAGGGTTGTGTAGATTGGAACCACGACCGCTCCCAACAGGAAGCACGCCATATCGGCGACGACCCACTCGTGGCGGTTCTCGCCGAGGATCGCAACCCGATCTCCCTTGGAGATTCCCCACGAGCACAGGGTGGAAACAACGCCCTGCACCTTGGCGACGAACTGCTGCGAGGAAATCGGCCGCCAACGGTCGTCGACTAGCTGTAGCATGAGCTCAGCCTGGTTCCGAGCGGCTATTCCGAAGAAAATGTCGTTGAGGGTATTGAGGCTCATGCCAGCGCGCGTCAGAACTTTAATGCTTTTCGTGGGGAGAAGGCAATCAGCTGCACTACCTATCATTTGACATTGCCAGCATTGACCCAGTGCCGGACCAGACGATAAACTCACCCCTCATAGGAGCTCTCAATGCGACGACTGTTGGGTTTCGTCCTCGCTGCGGTCGTTCTGACGCAGCCCTTTTCGAGAGTCGCGGCTACGGAGGCTGGTTCGGCTATGCCCAAAGTAGGCGACATGGCGCCCGACTTCACGCTCAAGTATGTCGATTCTAGCGGCATGCACGACGTGAGTCTCAGTCAATACCGCGGCAAAAAGCAGGTTGTACTCGCATTCTATGTCTTCGCTTTTACCGGTGGTTGAACGCAGCAGATGAAGAACTTCCAGGCGAATCTGAAGCGCCTGGAAGCGACCGACACCCAGGTGCTGGGTGTGAGCATGGATAGCGCGTTCGCGAATCACGCCTTTGCCGAACAGATCGGCGTCAGTTTCCCGCTATTGAGCGATTGGGGCGGAGATGTCACAAAGAAGTATGGGCTCTATTCCGACCAATACAAAGCGGCACGTCGCGTGAACTTTCTCATCGGAAAAGATGGCCTGATTAAGGAAGAGCAGGTGGACAGCGCAGCAATCGACCCAACCAAGATCGTTGACGCCTGTGAGCGGCCGAAGTTGAAACAGTAGAAGGTGAAAATAGTAGCGGGGGAGGAGCGGGAGATTTCGTCCGTCGCTCCTCGCACGTTCTATGGCTCCCACGCCCGTCTTGCGCGAACCAGTGACAACTGACGTTTTTCGCATCCGTGAGGCGCGCCTGGGTGAGCGTTACGGCTGGATTTCCGCTCTCGCATGGATCGCCATTGGTCTCGACTCCATTCTCCGTCCGATTCAGGACAATCGCCGCGAGATCTATTGGTGGATCCCGTTTGCCTTCATGATGCTGGCCCTTATTTCCATCCACCGGGTTCAGCGCTCTCAAAATCGGCGATTCGAACTCTATTCCTATCGGGCAATCATGCTTGCCTCCGCATTGGTTCTACTGGGGAACCTAGGCTTGGTATTCAACGTGAGCGCACTGTCGGAGCTGGGGTTCCCGGGTGGTGCAATCGTGTGGATGGTCGGGCAGATTGCGTTCGGCATCGCAACCTGGCGGGCGAGGGTGTTGCCGTGGTATGTGGGGCTGGCTCTTGTGCTCTGGGAATCTGGATCTATTGCCGCGGGCTTGCTGCTCGCGCCTATTGCGCCGCTTCACGAGCGCGGTAGCTATAGCGCAGGACTGGAGAAAGGCCTGGCGTTGGCTGTGATGGCCTACGGTCTGCGCGCTTATCGAAACGCAAAGTGTTCCGAAGCGGTCTGGCAGGAATCGAGCTCTACGATCGAGCGGACGTCATCTCCAATTTAATAACCCGGCGAGGTCTTCCTGGATCGCCGGGGACTTCGGCGACCTCGCGCAACTTCGCTAGTAGCGTCTCCGACGAACCCGGGAAGTTAGGAGAATTTATTTTCCACAGCCTGGAGCGGCAGAGTTCCTGCAAGGGAGAGGCCGACCAGTAATTCTTTCCAAGCTTTTGGCAAATCCTACCGGGGAAGTTCTTCCACAGGCATAATGTTTTCAGTGGTTTAGGGTTGGCACTCGAGATGCACTGTTCTTTGCCAGACGAAGTGGCGCGCAACGGGGCGCACTGAGAAAACTTCGGCCAGAGGTGAATTTCAGGCGCCCCTTGCAAAAACTCTTTTCGAAGAGACCCCGAAAACCCTCCCCCAGTCAGGTCAGCACAACCCTCTCCTCGATCGCTAGCCCGGCATTCCTCAGCAGTTTCGCCACCACCGGTTCCTTCAGCCGAGAGGCGTCGTACTCTACTCTCACAAGTTGCTCTCTTTCATTGAAGCTTAGCCGCCGGATCCCGTACACTTCGCGCATGTTATCGATAGCACGCATGATTTTCTCATCCGGACGATTGACGTAACGATAGGAAACATCCATCTGGGTCATTCGCTAGGGCCTCTCCTCTAAGTTGCTCGATTTAAGATACACCAAGGCTCATGCGGTCCAGTTCCTCGGCTCGCATCGTGCGCATCAAGTCGCGAATCTAAGCGATAAGCACCGAACTTAGATGGAAACCACAACCAAACAGGCGATCGATCCCGTGTGCGGAATGTCCGTGGATCCAGCCTCCGCCAAGGCGAAGGTAACCCACATAGGAAAGACCTACTACTTCTGTTGTACAGAGTGTGCAAAGAGGTTCGATGCCGCCCCCGATCAATATCTGAATGCCAAGCCATCGGGACTTGTCACGCTAGGCGTCCCCGGACAGGATTTACAGCTGCCTACTCGCGCCGAGCTGATGGCAAATGGGGGTCTCCAGCCGAAACCTACTGAGCTTGTCCGCGATCCTGTCTGCGGTATGAAAGTGAATCCCGCGGCGATGAGATACAGGATGACCCACGGGGGGAAAGAGTACTTCTTCTGCAGCCTCCCATGCATGGAGAAGTTCCGGGCAAATCCGGCCGCGTACCTGGAAGCAGTCATACCGGCGGCGAAGCCTGAAGGCAAGATCTACGTCTGCCCGATGTGTCCCGAGGTCCACGAAAGTTCACCGATTGCTTGTCCAAGCTGCGGCATGGCACTGGAGCCAGAGACTGCGCTGCCCCCCACAGAAGTCGAATACACCTGTCCCATGCATCCGGAAATTGTGCGGCAGGAACCCGGCAGCTGCCCGATCTGCGGTATGGCTCTAGAGCCTCGGACATCGACCGCAGACGAAGAAGAGAGTCCAGAGCTGCGCGACATGACACGACGCTTCTGGGTGAGTGTGGCCCTAGCCGCTCCGTTGCTCATGATCGCGATGGTTGACATGCTTCCCGGTATGCCAGTGCAACATGCACTGCCTGACGGGTGGCTACCCTGGATCGAACTCGTTCTGGCCACGCCAGTCGTCCTTTGGGGCGGCGCACCTTTCTTCCAGCGGGGATGGACTTCGGTGGTGAACCGGTCGGCCAACATGTTCACGCTGATCGCAATGGGCACGGGAGTGGCCTACATCTATAGTTTGGTTGCAACCGTGACGCCGGGCATTTTTCCCGCCTCCTTCCGCGACATGGGTGGAAGCCCTGCCGTCTACTTCGAAGCCGCGGCTGCGATCGTGGCGCTGGTTCTGCTTGGGCAGGTAATGGAACTTCGGGCGCGTAGCCGGACAGGGTCAGCCATTCGGGCGTTACTCGATCTCGCGCCCAAAACCACACGCGTGGTTCGCGACGGCCAAGAATCCGACATTCCGCTCGACCAAGTTCGAGTCGGAGACCACTTGCGTGTGCGTCCAGGCGAAAAGATTCCCGTCGACGGCATCTTGCTCGAAGGTCACAGCTCGATCGACGAATCCATGGTTACGGGCGAATCTATTCCGGTAGAAAAGAGCGCCGGTGATCGCGTGATCGGCGCAACTTTGAACGCAAGCGGCTCATTCATCATGCGCGCTGAGCGTGTGGGAAGCGAGACTTTGCTTTCCCAAATCGTTCGCATGGTGAGCCAAGCCCAACGCAGCCGGGCCCCCATTCAACGCGTCGCCGACAAAGTTGCGGGATGGTTTGTCCCGGCGGTGATTGTGATCGCGGGGGTGACGTTCGTTGCCTGGGTGATGATCGGCCCTGAGCCTCGCTTCGCACATGCCATTGTGAACGCCGTCGCCGTCCTGATTATCGCTTGTCCCTGCGCCTTAGGGCTGGCTACGCCCATGGCGGTCATGGTGGGCACTGGCCGCGGCGCGCACGCCGGAGTCTTGATCAAGAACGCAGAAGCTCTCGAAACGCTTGAGAAGGTCGATACTCTGGTGGTGGATAAGACCGGGACGCTCACGGAAGGGAAGCCGCGCGTCACGGCAACGACTCCGGCCGAAGCCATGGAGTCTGACGAACTGTTACGCCTTGCCGCCAGCCTGGAACGCGCAAGTGAGCACCCGCTATCCCATGCAATTGTGAGCGCGGCAAACGAACGTGGCTTGCAGCTCGCTCGGGTGGAAGACTTCCGAGCTTTCAGCGGAAAGGGCATCACCGGCAAAGTCGAAGATCATGAGATTGCAATAGGAACGTGGACCTTAATGAAGGAAAGCGGCGTGCTGACGAACGCGGTGCCCGTTGCTTTCACCGGGGAGGGAACTGCGGTCCATGTCGCCATAGACCACCAACCTGCAGGAGTAATTTACGTTGCCGACCCCATAAAAGCCTCCGCGGCGGAAGCCGTCAGAGCGCTCGCGCGCTCGGGCGTGCGCTTGGTCATGCTCACAGGCGACAACCGCTTTGCAGCCCAGGCCATCTCCCAGCGACTCGGCATCACGGAATTCAAAGCCGAGATTCTCCCAGGCGACAAAGCCGCCTTCATAAAACAGCTACAGCAGGAAGGCCGACGCGTAGCCATGGCGGGGGATGGCATCAACGATGGACCTGCGCTTGCCCAAGCCAACGTCGGGATTGCTATGGGGAACGGAACCGATGTGGCAATCGAAAGCGCGGGCATTACCCTGGTGAAAGGCGATCTCGCAGGAATCGTTCGTGCCCGAAAACTGAGCCGGGCCGTGATGAAAAACATCCGGCAAAACTTGTTTTTCGCCTTCCTCTATAACTCGCTCGGAGTTCCCATTGCAGCGGGTGTGCTGTATCCAATCTTTGGACTCTTGCTTAGTCCCATCTTGGCGGCTGCCGCGATGAGCTTTAGTTCCGTTTCGGTGATCATGAACTCTCTGCGCTTGCGCAGCCAAGAGTTGTAGGGAAAAGACGTTCCTAAGTAGTTTCTTCCCCAAGGAATCGCGCATCGCTATTCTGACCACACATGTTTCCCGGCACTCACGTACTCGTCCAGATAGTGCTGCGCACCTCCGTGGTTTACGGTGTGGTGCTGCTTGGGGTGCGCTTGAGTGGCAAACGCGAGGTTGGACAGATGACTCCGTTCGACCTCACCCTGCTTCTGCTGATCAGTAACTCCGTTCAGAACGCAATGACCGGGCCGGACAACTCGCTCATCGGCGGAGTAGTAGCGGCCCTGACGTTGCTGCTGCTCAACTACCTAGTAGCCGATCTGTCGGGTACCAATCGGCGGTTCCGAAAATTAATCCAGGGCCAGCCCAGTCTTCTGATTCATGATGGCCAAATCATGACGGCTCATATGTCTAAGGAGCACGTCAGCATGGACGAGCTGGAGCGCGCCCTGCGCGAGCATGGAATCAACAGTTATAAGGATGTTGCGCTCGGAGTTCTGGAAGTGGATGGTTCAATCAGCTGCCTAAAGTACGACGAACTCAACCCTGCTTCGCACAATCATCTCGTCCGGCGGAAATACATTCAGAAGCACGAGTAGTTACTTCGTGAGCACCACCGCCACCTCATCATAGGGTAAGACCGTCACCGTAATTGATTTTCGGGCGGCGAATTCATCCGGGGTCACTGGGAAACCGACCAGAACAGACCCGGAAATCCTCTGGCCCGGGTTGATTCGTGTTTCCGGGGTGAGGATTTGCGAAATGTGTGGTTTCAGGTCCGGCAACACCGTCAGATAGCGTTGGGCATCGACAGCAGGCACGGCATCATCGGTTTGTTTCTGCCCCGCGACGTCAGAACTAACCTGAATGCTCTTGATCCATGTGGGCTTCTGTTCGTTGTTCTGGAGCGAGATGTTCACCGCGATCATCAGCAACTTCTGATTCGGCATGGGGGCTGCGAACACTTCGTCAATGCTGCCGCTCGATTGAGGACGAGCGCGATGGGTGAGCGAATAGGTCGTCACAATGGCGATCACAACGCCGAGACAAATTGCCACGATTCCGGCCGGAGGAAGGCTCTTACGCGCGGTGCCGTACTCCTCGCCAATATTGAATTCGTTTCTTGGCTCGGGAGTGGGCGCCGGGGGGACGGGGGAACTGGGGGTGGTCGGGGTATTCGACATTGCACCCTCCTACCCTAGAGATTGTACTCGCGGGTCAGGCAGCGGGCCACTTGTGCTTCATCGCGCTCGCAAACTGATCGGCTGTGAGCGTGTTCAGAACATCGTTCGGAGTAAGCCAGGCCCGCCGTGCCTGGAGAACTCCATAGCGCATTTTTTCCATGTGCGAGGTATGATGTGAATCCGTGTTGATCACGATCCTGACGCCGGCCTGTTTTGCCTGCCGCAGGTGGCGATCGCATAAATCAAGGCGGTCGGGATAGGCATTCAACTCCATGGCCACCCGGTTCCGAGCTGCCGCTTGGAGTACCGCCTCCATGTCGAAAGCGTAAGCATCCCGTCGGAGAAGGATTCGCCCCGTCGGATGACCTATGAGCGACACATAGGGATTGTCTATCGTCTTCACCAATCGCTTCGTCATGGCCTCTGCCGTAAGGTTGAAGTGCGAGTGAACGCTGGCGATGACGATGTCCATTTGCGCTAAGACTTCGTCGGACAGGTCGAGAGTTCCATCTTCCAGGATGTCGACCTCGATTCCGGCAAAAATGCGGATGCCGTTCATGGCGTCATTCGCCGAGCGGATCTTCTCGATATGCTTGATCGCCCTCTCGTCGTCGAGCCCATTCGCGAAAGCAAGGTTCTTCGAATGGTCGGTAATGGCAATGTACTTGTAGCCTCGGTCTCGGGCAGCGGCAGCCATCTCCTCGATGGTGTTCCGGCCATCGGTTTCGACGGTGTGCATATGCACGTCGCCCTGAATATCTTCTTGAGATAGAAGCTTGGGCAGGGTGTGCTTTTCGGCGGCCTCAAGCTCGCCGCTGTTCTCGCGAATCTCGGGAGGAATGTAGTCGAGCTTGAGGGCTGCGTAGATATCCTGTTCGCTCTTGGATGCAACGATCTCTTGACTGTCCAAACGTGCCAGGCTGTACTCGTTGAGCGTATAGCCCATCTTCAGCGCACGTTGACGAAGCGAGACATTGTGCGCTTTTGAGCCTGTGAAGTATTGCATGGCTGCCCCGAACGAGTCTGGTGCGAGAGTTCTCACGTCCACCTGCATTCCGCCGCGCAGTCGGAAGCTGATCTTGTTTTCGCCGCGGGCGATGATCTCCATCAGTCCAGGGAGCTTGATGATATGGTCTATCAGCTTCGGCCGTTCCGCTTCATCGCAGCACGCCGGGCCGGTTACCAAGATGTCGAGATCTCCAACCGTTTCGCGGCCTCGGCGAAGAGAGCCTGCCGGCGTAGCCTTTTCAACTCCGGGATAGGCCTGCAGGTGCTCGATGATCTTGTCGGCCTGCGTCTGTGCGGTTTCGAGCAGGAAACGACCGGCGATTCGCCGATAGTCTTCGATTGCTTTCAACAATTTTTGTTCGTGTTTCTCCCCCATGCGAGGCAACACGCGTATCTTGCCTTCCCGCGCAAGCTTCTCCACTCCTTCGAGGTCGCAGATCTGATATGCACTCCAAATCAGGGCGATCGTCTTGGGGCCGAGTCCCTGCACCTTGAGGAGTTGGAGCATGGAGGGGCGATACTTCTTTAGTAAGTCGGCATGGAGCGTGAGCTTGCCCTCGCTCAGCATCTCCTTCACGTTCTGGAGCATGCCCTTGCCGATTCCGGGAATGGCAAGCACCTGCTTTTCATTCGCCATCAGCTCTGAGATTGGTTGTGGCCAACCTTCGATTGCTTCCCCTGCATTTCGGTAGGAGCGAATACGGAAAGAGTCCCCGCCATCGACCTCAAGCAGATCAGCGGTTTCGTAAAGAATGCCAGCAATGGATTTGTTGTCCACCGGTAGAGCTTAGCAAAAATGATAGGTTGCGACCGCCGGGCAATGGGCGACGACTTGCCCCAAAATTCGATGACCCCGCTGCCTTATACTCGCGGTATGAGATTTTTCTGTTCGGCTCTGCTGGGCATCTTTTTGTCTGCCCTCGGCATTGCCCAAAATGCCCAGAGTTTTCAGCCTCTTGAGCAGTGGCAAATGGCAATCCTCAACGGCGATACCGCACAACTAGCGTCGCTTTACAGCATCACGCCACCCGCGCAAATCGATACCGGGAAGGGCAACTTGGATGCCGCCGGGGAGGCCGCGTTCTGGATTGGAATGAAGATTCGTTCCCTGGATATCCACATCATCCAGTCTTCGGCGCCCCAGCCAGGAATTCAGAAACTCCTGTTCCAAGCTTCCGCAAAAACACCCTCGCGCACGGTCTATGTAACGTCAGCTCAACTCTGGCAGATGCAAAGCGGCGGGTGGCGGATCATCGCTGCGGGACGCGATATCGCCAAGCTGGAACAACCCTTGTCGATTGACGAATCAATTTACCCTGCCCAGGCCAACGCCCGGCAAGAAATTCGGGAGGCCGAAAAACGAGCCGTCAAAGCCGATAAGCGCGTCCTGGTCGTCTTTGGGGCTGACTGGTGCTATGACTGCCACGTCCTCGATAAAGCTTTTCATCGGAAGGACGTGGCCGCGGTCTTGACTCCAAGCTACGAGGTCGTGCACGTGGATGTAGGCCGGGGGGAAAAGAACCAAGACCTCATGAACGAATATGCTGTGCCCATGAAAAGAGGTATACCCGCAATCGCCATCCTGGATTCGACGGGCAAGCTGCTCTACAGTCAGCGCAATGGCGAATGGGAGCGCGCGCGCGCCTTGGGACCGGAAGATCTTATGGCATTGCTGAGGAAATGGAAAAGTCGGGGGTGAGAGGCAAAACGCCCCCAGGAGACGGCAGGATTCCATGCCACTCTGTCGCTCAGGTGTAAGAGTTAGGACTCAGCGACGTGGGCGCTTCGCTGACTTTTGAGCGCCTCGAGAAACATCTCTTCGCTAAAGGACTCGTGATTACGCAGTAGATCTAGTAGAGGATCTTCAATGCCAGTATCGAACTCGTCCGTGGCCTCATCGTCGCGATCTCGTTCGAGTGGCTTTGGAGCAACCCGCAATTGCGGCCGGACTCCAGGGCGGCTGGTCAGGAATTGGATGAACTCCTCGGTCTGCTGGCGTTGCTCGGCGGTGCGCACCGCAAACTCCACCCCCATACCGCGCGAGGGGTGCATTACGCGGATCAAGCCTGGGGCGCGGAACTCCAGTTCTTCCGCGGCCAGGATCATCACTACTTCAGTACGCTCCGGAAACGGCGACACCGTCTCTACGTAGCACGCGCCCAGGCTCAGATCGGTCAATCTGCAGTCCGCAACCCCTTCGGGCGACGAGGGTGTGCCTGGTTTCGAGTTCTGCGCCAGCCACCATTGCAGCGCTCCGTGCACGCTCTCCGGAGTGTCACCAAATCGCACGCCGGATTCACCGTTCGGGTTCGCCCACGCCACTTCTCCCATCAATTCAAATTCCGTTGGAGCATTAGGCAGCAAAAAGCTCATCTTGAGCCGTGCCGAAGGATAAAGCGGCTGTGCGGCAAGAACGTCCATTCCGGTCTCGCTCAGGTCGAGCAGTATGCCTTCAATCTCCGCAGTGCCCTCCCCTCCATTCGCCAAGGTCAGTTTGACCGCCACCTGAATAGGAACGCGAAACGCGGTTCTCCGCTCGCGCTTGATAAGGGCCGTCGCCGCACGCAGGGTGGTAATCGCCTGCATCTCATCCACAGGTTTATAGAGAACAAAATTCGCGCCAGCTCCGAACACGTTGCGCACTTTATTCTTATCGCTAAGCAGAGCCACGGTTACGGCGCCAGTCTGAAACGGGGTGCTGACGAGATTTTGCAGGATGAGTAGAGCGCTATGCGGATCGTCATAATCCACCAGCAGCGCCTGAAATTTTTGCTCGGTCACCAGGCAAACGGCGTCAGAGTATCCGCAGCATTCTGTGCTGAGGCCGAAGCTAGAGAGGACAGGGGTAAGTGTCTCAGCGGCCTGGTCGTCTTTCGTAACCAGCAATGCGCGGAATGACATCGGTGAAGCCTGAGTTTACGGCCAGCGCGGGGCAACCGTGCGGACGACCGGCTTCGCCGGTGCGGACTGCCCCTGTGCCGCGGCAGCCTTCGCGGCGGGCGCGGTGGGTTCGTCCACTTCGCCCAGAATCGGGCCATCGTCCTCGTCGCTGTCGGTCAACAAAGGAGCGACTTCGCGAAGCTTCTCTGCTGCCTGCTGCAGCATCTCGATCTGCTTACCGAGTTGAGCGTACTTTGCCTGTTTACGGCGCAGAACCTCGTGAATGTCCTTCATACAACCCCCAATGCAGAATGTATGGATTGCGTCGGACTGGGTCAACGAGTAACCGCGGCGCTTCGGTTACCCCAGTAATCCTGAAAAGCCGCGGACGGATGGGATTTTGGGGTCGAGCGCGCGAGTCGGGAGGTGAGTGATCGATCCAGCTCAAGCGTGCGATGGCGTGGCCAAGGCTGACGTCGTTGAACTTCACCTTGACCCATGCGGGGAAACGACAAAAACCCGCGCCGCCATCGTCAGTTGTTAGATGTCGAGTCTTGAGTTCGCGGCTGGTGCCCTCCCTCATAGAACCATCTAAGTTTCGACCGATTGTTCGCCATCGAGTTGAATTCAAAGCTGATCTGCGGCTATCCTCTATATTCACTCTGGGGCTTATGTTCTAAATGCTTTGGTCCCTGAGGAGGAATGTTGGCAACCAACTCCCTGCCGCTCAACCCTGGGGCTAGCGCCTGGATCTCATGGATCTGCTCCCGCGGGGATCAGGAGCGACAGGGACGACCCTCCAGGAACAAAGGCAAAGCACAAGGCCATCGAACCCTTTCCGGGCGCAACCGTGTGTTGATGCTTGGCAGCATCCGAGAACTTGCTCTGTATCGCGCGGAGGTGCTTCAACAACATGGATTTCATGTGCTCATCGCCACCCTTCATGACCAGGCATTGGACCTGATCCAGGCCGGGAATTACGACGTTGTGGTGCTGAGCTACACCCTCCCCGATACGGCGGTGCGGGAGTTCGCTGACGAAATGCGCGAACACTGCCCGCAATGTCCCGTGATTGCAATTTCCGATGCTCGGCGACCCGATCCCATCATCAAACCGGACCAGATGATTCTTGCCGACGAAGGTCCGGCTGCACTGCTCAACGCCCTTCGCCATGTGCTTGGCGAGCCCTGAACGTCTACAAGATAATTAGTGCAAGTGATATAGGCTGGCGAGAATCGAGCCAAACGCCGCGTGCGATAAGAACACCGAGATTGGCGTCTGGTAGCCGTAATTGAGCGCCATGAATCCAGGCGGCTCGAGCTGGCGACGGGAGGTTGGCCCATGGCGCTCGCTGGCCATGCGGGGATGCAGCGTGGGTAACAGCATCATTCCAACCGATAGGACAAATAATGCATGGACCAGCCCAAGAATCAGCCCGAACCACCAACTTGTGTTTCGCGTGGCCTCGAAAATTAAAACGTAGATGATCGAGAAGGCCCAGCCGTTGATCATGTGGGCCATGAATCCATACAACCGAGCTTTGTCGCGATTATGTGTGATCACCGCTCCAATCAGGTACGGCAGGTTCATGCGCGTGAGCCCCAGTCCCTGGCTAGTGGCCAAGGCAGCAGAAAGCACAATGGTCGCGACGAAACCGCTGAGTATCCAACTGGTCCAGTTCATAGCTTTCTCGAACCGCCTGAGAGGGCTTCGGTTAGCACCGGCGTCCCCGGTGCGCGATGGGCTAGCTGCTGCTCGCCTTTCATCCGCTGCTCAAGGGAGAGAGCCGCTCCGATCAATCCAATATGGGTGAATGCCTGCGGAAAGTTGCCGAGCGCGTCGCCGGTCTTCACATCGATCTCTTCCCCGTAAAGGCCCAAGTCATTTCGGTAATTGAATAGACCCTTGATCAAATGCCTGCAATCTTCGCTGTTCCCCCCACCCAGCGCGAGAAACTCAGCCTCCCAAAAGCTGCAAATCGCGAACGCCCCCTCCGGCGGGTCCGATGGGTACCGATAAAGCAGCTCGCGGCCTGTGGCCAAGCGCTCCCGAATCGCTCGGTGAGTGGATTGCATGCGCGGGGAGTCCGCCTTTTCGAATCCGTACCAGGAAAGCAGAAGTAAGCTAGCGTCAAGATCGTCTCCATCGAGCACACTGACATAGCTCTGGATCCGGTCGTTCCACCCTCGCGTCAAGATCTGTTGCTGAATCGCTTCGCGATTGCGCTTGTAGTCATCCAGATCGGGACCCTTAACCTTGCCTTGTTCAGCGAGACAAACCAGTCGATCAAGCGCAGTCCAGCACATCAAACGCGAATGTGTGTGATGGCGACGGCCGGTCCGCGGCTCCCAAATGCCTTCGTCAGCTTGATTCCAGTGCTTGACCACATAGTTGCCCAGTCCGACCAGCGTCTTTTGCATTTCACGATCCAGGAGGCCGCCATGAAATGCATACTGCGAGGCAGCGTCGATCACCTCTCCATAGACGTCAAGCTGTAATTGACCGCGAGCCGCGTTTCCAATTCTCACTGGCGCGGAATTCTTGTAGCCACGCAGCACCCTCGACTCCCGCTCTCGGGGTACGGGATTACCAAAGACCGTATAAAGGACGCGTAACTCGGGTTGCGTAAGCCGGGTGGCATGAAGCATCCAGTCGAGAAATTGCGTCGCCTCATCCAGATGCCCAAGTTCGAGCATGTTGCGGATTGTGAGCGAGGCATCACGCAACCAGCAATATCGATAGTCCCAATTCAACGAATCGCCAATTCGTTCGGGCAGGGAAGTTGTAGGAGCCGCTACCACCGCCCCCGACAACACGAAGGTGAGCAGTTTCAAGGTGAGTGCACTGCGGACTACTTCGTCGCGGAATTCGCCTTCATAGCGCATTTGTGCAACCCACTTCTTCCACCAATTCGCGCAGACTGATATCCGATGGGGAACCTGATCGAGATCCGGTAAAACTGCGGGGGCGTTCTCGGTGTAACTAAGCGAGAAAAAAAGCTCTTCGCCCGCCTTCATCTTGTGCCGTGAAGTTGCGGAATTCCCGTCAATCTGTAGCGGCAAGCTGCTGCGCAACCAATACACTCCCCGACCCTGGCAGAAACGCAAACCGAGCTTGCCGCGTTGTTCTAACTTGAGAGCGGCCTCGCCGTAGTTGGCTCGCGGCTCTAGCACGATCCGGATTTCCGCTTCGCCAGAGGTGCACGCGACTTGGCGAATAATCTCGTGGTCAGGAACCAGTGCATCATTCTCGCGGACCGGCATGAGATCGGTCAGCACGGTTGTTCCCCTGCGCGTCTCAAAGCGTGTTCCCAGGATGTTTGTGTTCGGCTGGTAAGATCGCTGGACCGAGTAGGTGTCGGCGAGAGAGATACTCCAGCTGCCACCCCGGTCACGATCGAGCAGGGCGGCGAAAATCGAAGCTGAGTCGAATCTCGGCCAGCAGAGCCAATCTATCGATCCATGCTTTGAAATTAAGGCCGTTGAACGGCAATCGCCGATTACGCCGTAGTCGCCGATCGCTGGGAATTTGTCCGCGCCAGGTGCCGGGGCGAGGCGTCCATTATCCTTGAAGCTCATCTATTTGCTTGCAAGTTGATGCAAACAGAGGGGAAAAGGTTTGACCCGGGCTTGATGAAGGCCCAACAGCCCTCAACTAAAAAATACAGTATCACCCTGATAGCATCGGCCATGCGCTGTCAATTACACATAATTTAGCCCCAACGCGAAGGAGACGGAAGGCAGGCGTTGGTTGTACCTCCCCTTTATCCGGCGCCTGCCACCTCCCTACTGATCTCCAACGATCCCAAAAATTAAAGCCTAAGAAGACCGAGCTTAAGAATTCGTGCGAAGTGGAGTCCTTGCGCTTTGCGCCCGCTCAGCGCACAACCAGAACTTCTCGGATATTGTCCCGGGAAAGGAAGAACTTGATTGAAGCAAAATCGCGGAAGAGGTTTTCGATGTGACGATTGTTAAACACTCTCTGCAGCGTAAGCGGCTTTGCCAGCGCGGCGCGCGGGTCCTTCTTGGCATTGATGGCATGCATTTCGAGGGTATCGGTTGCGGTCAGGTGATAGCGGTAGTAGGGGGCATCGGGCCCGGCTTCGCGAGTATGGAAAAATGCCAGGAGCATGCCGCCCGGCTTCATCACCGACCATAGCCGCCCAATTACTGGCTTCACCAGATCTTCATCCATGTAATCGGCAAGATTCCAGCAGAACACGACGTCGAAGTGCCCGTTGGGATAAGCGAGATTCTCTTCTATGAATTTCTTGCTGTCCAGAACCGGGTTGCCTTGATCGTCCTTGATTACGAGTTCCGGGTCGCTAGAGGCCACCAGCAGGTCTTGACTGTAAATCCGGTGACCTTTTTCGGTAAAAAATCGGATATTACTGGCGGAGGTGGCGCCGATGTCCAGTACGCAAAGAGGGTCTTCTGACTTAAAGACCCGGGTAAGCTCAGTCATAGCACTGGAGCGGCGGGTGAGCCGTTGTGGAATTTTAGGAGCCGGCCCTTCAGCTGGCGTGCTGCGAAAGAATCTCATGAATGTCGCGAAGTGGTAGCGAACTCCGTCGCCCCAACAGGGAGTTGAAGACGCCTCACCGGCCTGAAAATGACCGCCTAAGCTCAATATACCCGCATCCCGCAGCAAAGGCCAACCTACTTCTTGTTGTCGTTCACTACGGGAGTAACCGGCGTTATCGCTGAAGCCGCGGCGACCGCTGTAACTGGGGACGCCTTGGCTTCGCCCAGAATCTCCAGTTTGCCCTTAAAATATGCCCCCTCTTCAATGGCAATTCTTCGCGTCTGAACGTCGCCATTCACCACCGCGGTCTTACGTAGCTCGGTCCGCTCGCTGGCATGAACGTTGCCGTCGAGCGTTCCGCCGATTGTAAGATTCCTCGCGGTTATATCAGCCTTCACGCGTCCGTTTGGACCCACCGTCACGCTGTTGCCGGGAAGCTGAATGCTGCCGTCCAGTTGTCCATCTACGTAAATATCCTCGTTGCCGGAAAGCTCTCCCTTAATGCTGACCGACTTTCCGATGTTGGCGAGTCCTTCCGCTGGTGTGCTCATCCGATGCCTCCCTGCAGGCAAAATCACACGGATTGTAAACCATCGCGACGTGCGATGCCGCGAGTTGCGAGTTCCATCGCGGAACCGACGGTGACCGGGCCGGTACCGCAAAGGTCCTTGCGTACAACATGGCGTCTGTATTATCCCTAAAGGTACGAAGCTGCTGTTGTGCGGAATATGGTTACCCGGGTCCAATTCACTGTCGTCGCATGCCTCCTTGCCGCACTGCCGCTGGCCTCCTGCCTTCTTCTTGCTACTGCGAAGCCAAGCACCGAAAGTGTTTCGCCGGTCGAACTGGTCCGGCAAGCGGTCAACAATGAGGTCGCTTCCAACCGCGAATCGAACCGACGCTTCATGTTCAAGGATGTTAAGAAGACCGCCCACCTTAACCAGGTCAAGCTGATTGTCGAAACCAAAGAGGCGACCGCAGGTTTGCTCATTGCCAACGATGGCCATCCGCTTTCTCCCGAAGAACGTAAGCAGGAAGAAGCGCGACTGCAAAATTACGTGCGCAATCCTCAGGAACTGAACAAAAAGCGTAAGCAGGAAAAAGAGGACGCGGATCACACGATGCGAATTCTCCAGGCCCTTCCTGACGCGTTCTTGTACGAGCCCGATGGTGCCGAGAAGGGAACAGAGGTATTGGGGCGATCCGGGCATGAACTCGCTCGACTGAAGTTTCGCCCGAATCCCGATTATGATCCGCCTTCGCGCGTCGAGCAGGTGCTTACCGGCATGACAGGCTACCTATTGGTGGACGTTCCGGAAAAGCGCATCGCCCAGATCAACGCGACGCTTGAAAAGGACGTGGGATTTGGGTGGGGAATTTTGGGGCACCTCGATCGGGGAGGGCGTTTTCTGGTGCAGCAGGCCGACATTGGTGATCGCCATTGGGAGCTCACCCGTATGGAGCTATCGATGACCGGCAAGATCTTGCTGGTGAAGAAACTCAGCATTCAATCAAGCGACACATTTTCCGATTTCCGTCCGGTTCCAGCCGACTTGACGTTTGCTCAGGGCGTCGAGATGCTTAAGAAGGAAGCGGATCGGGCAAGCGCTGCTCGGTCACGGCCTCTCGGCAGGGCGTCCGAAAGAAAGCAACCATCAGAGGAGAAGGCTGAGGTCAAAAGTCCCGGTCTCCATTAGGCGCTTGCGGCATTCGATTTGAGGGTTTCCTTGCGAACCGTAAACCTGTCGATCAAATCTTTCTTGATTTCGTACCCCAACCCGACTTTGTTGCTGACCGCAATGGTCCCCTTTGCACTCACCTCAATTTCTGGATCAATGATGTCTTCGGACCAGTAACGCTTGGACGCAGAGACGTCTCCCGGCAGCCTGAAATTTGGCAGGGTGGAAAGGGCGATGTTGTGTGCGCGACCGATGCCGGTTTCCAGCATTCCACCACACCACACCGGGATTTCATTCTTCTGGCAAAGATTGTGGACCGCTATGGCCTCGGTGAATCCCCCGACGCGGCCCACTTTGATATTGATAATCCGGCAAGCCCCAAGTTCAATTGCTGTTTCTGCGGCGCGTGCGTTGTGAATGGATTCATCGAGACAAATAGGGGTCTGCAAACCGCGCTGCAACTTTGCGTGATGGAAGATGTCATCCTCCCACAACGGCTGTTCGATCATGAGGAGATGGAAGTCATCGAAGGTTCGAAGGTGATCGAGATCGCTCGGCCGGTACGCTGAATTCGCATCGCAGCTGAGCGTGATGCCGGGCCAGCGCGCGCGGATCTTTTCCAGCACGTCGACGTCCCATCCCGGCTTCACCTTCACCTTGATCCGCTGATAGCCGGCGTGGAGTTCGGTTTCAATCTTGTCGAGCAGCTGCTCGTGCGAATCCTGAATGCCGATTGACACCCCACTCGAAATCTCCGACCGCGTACCAGCCAGCAGCTTCCACAAGGGCTGCTGCTTCTGTTTTGCTTCGGCCTCCCACAGGGCGTTTTCCATCGCAGCCTTGGCCATATTGTGGCCACGAAAGCGAGCCATCAACTTTCCGCTTTCACGAGCACTGTCGAGATTTGAGGCCAGCAAAGCGGGCGCCAAGAATTCACGGATGGTGGCCCAGGCAGTTTCTATCCACTCGTAACTAAAAAACGGTCCTTCCGCCGCCACGCATTCGCCCCAGCCCTCCACTCCTTCGCAAGCTGCGGTGACTAGAAAAATCCGGCGATGCGTCACCCGTCCGAAGCTGGTCTCGAAGAAATGCTTCAGCGGCAGCTGAAGCTCGCGCAGGGTAATGGCGTCAACTTTCATGCTTCCGCTTTCTTGGAGCTCTGCCACAATTGCTCCAGCTCATCCATGCTCGCCTCCTTCGGTCCACGACCGGAAGCGCGTAGCTGCTCTTCCATCCATTGAAATCGTCGTTTGAACTTGCGGTTGGTCTTCTTCAGTGCTGATTCGGGATCGATGGAAAGGTATCGAGCAATGTTCACCAGCACAAAAAACAGGTCTCCGACTTCTTGTTCAACTCTCTGCTTGATATCTTCGGGGATCTCGGGCTTGCCCGCTCCCGCAACGCCCCGGCTTGAGGGGGCAGGAAGCGTGGGAACCTGGCGCAACTCTAACTTCAGCTCCCCCGTTTCCTCCTCCAGCTTTTCAAACAGTCCTCCCATTTCAGGCCAATCGAATCCCACATGGGCGGCGCGGGAACTCAGCTTGTGCGCCTCGAGCAGCGCTGGCATCGCCGATGAAACTCCCGCCAGAACCGACTCGGGCTTCTCCGGTTGCACCGCCTTACCCCCGCCTGCCGCAAGCCTTTTCTTCTTTTCCTCAGCCTTGAGCGCTTCCCAGTTACGGAGAACGTCAGCCGAGGTTTCGGCCGTCACATCCCCAAACACATGGGGATGGCGGTTTATCAACTTGGACGACAGTCGATTCAACACCTCATTGATCGAGAACCGCCCTTCTTCGCTGGCCATCTGCGAATAGAAAAGAACCTGCAGGAGCAGATCCCCCAGTTCACCCTGAAGTTCGTCCCAATCGCGATTGTCTATGGCTTCGAGCACCTCGTAAGTTTCTTCGAGGGTGTAGGGCTTGATGGAATCAAATGTCTGCTCGCGGTCCCAAGGACACCCGCCGGGCCCGCGGAGCCGCGCCATGATCGATACGGCGCGCTCGAAAAGTTCACCTGTGATTGGCATGTGCTCTAGGTTAGCAACTTCGAAAGCGGTTGGAGAGAGTGATTCGCTCAAGCGTTCGGTTCTCCTGGCACCCCTGCACAATGGCTTGCGAGCCTGCAACTCAGCGCTGAAGGTGCAAGCTATGTTCTCTTTAGGAACAGCACACCCAGCGGCGGTAGGGTCAGGGACACCGAATAAGGCCTGCCGTGCACGGACATCTCTTCCGCCAAACTTCCCCCGGCATTCCCCATTCCGCTGCCCGCATACTCTATAGCGTCGCTGTTCAACAGCTCGCGCCAGTATCCACCGACGGGCACACCGATACGATACGGTTCTCGCGGTATGGGCGTGAAGTTGCACACGATCAGAATGGTGTCTTCCGGACGCTTTCCTTTGCGCAACAGCGAAACGATGCTCGCCTCGGTGTCATTGCAATCGACCCACTCAAACCCCGAGGGGTCATGTTCCAACTCATGAAGCGCCCGTTCCTCGCGATAGAGGCGATTCAGCTGCTCGACCCACTTCTGAACGCCTGCGTGCACTGGGTACTGGGTGACGTGCCACTCCAGGCTCATGTCGTGTCCCCATTCGCGCACCTGCCCAAATTCATCGCCCATGAACAACAACTTCTTACCCGGCTGGGCAAACATATATCCGTAAAGCAACCGTAGGTTGGCGAACTTTTGCCATTCATCGCCAGGCATTTTCCCAACAATCGACCCCTTGCCGTGCACGACCTCGTCGTGCGACAGCGGCAACACAAAGTTTTCGCTGAAGCCATACAACATGCGGAAGGTCAAAAGGTTGTGGTGGTACTGGCGGTGAATCGGATTATGGGAAAAATACGACAACGTGTCGTGCATCCAGCCCATGTCCCACTTCATGCCGAAGCCCAGCCCACCGAGGTAGATGGGCTTGGAAACCATGGGCCACGCGGTCGATTCCTCCGCATAGGTCTGCACGTCAGGATGTTCTTTGTAGATCTCTTGGTTCAGCTGTCGCAAGAAGTCGATGGCCTCCAGGTTCTCGCGGCCGCCGTATTGGTTCGGAATCCACTCGTGCTCCCGCCGCGAATAGTCCAGATACAACATCGACGCCACGGCATCTACCCGCAACCCGTCTGCGTGATATTTGTCCAACCAGAACATCGCGCTCGAGAGCAGGAAGGTCCGCACCTCGTTACGGCCGTAGTTGTAGATATAGGTGTTCCAATCGGGATGAAACCCCAGGCGCCAATCGGCATGCTCGAATAAGTGCGTGCCGTCAAAGTAGGCGAGCCCATGCGCGTCAGAAGGGAAGTGGGAGGGGACCCAATCGAGGATTACCCCTACGCCGCGCTGGTGCAAGTAGTCGACGAAGTGCATGAAATCTTGCGGAGTGCCGTAGCGAGAGGTGGGAGCGAAGTATCCGGTGGTCTGATATCCCCAGGATGCAAAATACGGATGCTCCATGATGGGAAGCAACTCAACGTGGGTGAAACCCATACGGTTCACGTAGTCCGCCAGTTTGGGTGCAATCTCACGATACGTCAGCCAGCGGTTGTGCTCCTCCGGTACTCGCATCCACGATCCCAGGTGGACTTCATAAATCGAGATCGGGGCCTGGAGCGACTGCTGCTCGCCGCGAGATTTCATCCACTGGTCATCACTCCAGTTGTACTCAAGGTCCCAGACAACTGACGCGGTCCGAGGCGGCTTTTCGTGATAGACCCCGAACGGGTCGGCTTTGTCCGCCACATGCCCGTGATGTTGGGAGACGATGTGGTACTTGTAGAGGTCTCCTTTGCCGACCCGAGGAATGAAGCCTTCCCAAATTCCCGAACTGCCGCGCGGCTGCAGCTCGTGCGATCTGGGATTCCAGTCGTTGAAATTCCCCACCACGTTCACCGAGCGAGCATTCGGCGCCCACACGCCGAATAATGTTCCGGGTTCCCCTTCGTGGGTGGCCGGGTGGGCGCCAAGCTGGTTGTAGGCACGATAATTTCGGCCCTCGTTAAACAAGTACAGATCGTCTTTTGAGAGCCGGCTCACGTCGTGGCGGGCCGCGTCAGAACCCGAGTTCGTGTTTTTCATGGTCGATGGAAAATAGAGTCAGCACTCAGAATCAGGATCGATCTCCGGAGTTGCATAAACTTAAGCCACTGAGTACTGGGGGCTTAGGGACTGCTGAGTGCCAAATGCTGGGCGCTCACGTGCTAGACTGCTAAAAATTCCATTGTAATCAGGATTCCGCTTCCGATGCCTGTTTTGCGTGTCGTGGTTCTGTGGCACCAACATCAACCCTTCTACAAAGACCTGGTCACAGGAGAGTACCGTCTCCCATGGGTGCGCCTGCACGCCCTCAAAGACTACTACGGAATGGTGAAGCTTCTCGACGAGTTCCCCGATGTCCACCAAACCTTCAACCTGGTTCCGTCATTGATCCGGCAAATCCAGGACTACGAAAGCGGCACCGCGCAGGATCCCTTTTTCACGGTTGCTTCCAAACCGGCTCGTGATCTGAACCCGGAGGAACGACGATTCGCGCTGCAGTATCTGTTCCAAGCCAATCCAGTTCACTTGATTGGCCGCTACCCGCGGTATGCGGAGCTCTGGGACCGCTTCCAAAGCGTTGGTTCGAATCCGGATCGGGCCGACAAGTTTTTCCAGCGCCAGGACTACATCGACCTGCAGGTGTTGTCGCAACTCGTTTGGTTCGACGAATTCTTTCTCCAGGAGAGCGAAATCGCCGAACTGGTGCGCAAGGGACGCAACTATTCTCTGGAGGACCAGGGGTTTGTCGTTCAGCACCAGATCGATCTGATCAAGCGGGTCTTACCGACCCACGCCAAAGCAGCGAAAGAGGGGAGAATCGAGATTTCAACTTCTCCGTTGTACCATCCGATTCTGCCCCTGCTCTGTGACACCCACGAAGGCGCGGTCTCTACCCCCGGGCTGACACTCCCGCAAAACCGCTTTCGTCATCCCGAAGACGCTCGCGAACAGCTTCAGCGTGGCCTCGACCTGCACGAGACCGTTTTTGGTCTCCGCCCGAAAGGTGTCTGGCCATCCGAAGGCAGTGTTTCGGAACAAGTGCTGGGCATTGCTGCCGGGCTAGGCGTCGAATGGATGGCCACCGATGAGGGCGTCCTGGCCCGTACGCTCGGCATGTCGTTCATGCGCGATGGCCGGGGCCGCGTGCCTGATGTCTCCGCCGGCAAGCTCTATAACCTCCACCGCTTCGAGAGCCGCGACACCCGAATGCACCTGCTCTTCCGTGATCACGCAATCTCAGATCTCATCGGCTTCGTTTACTCGGGCATGCCGGCTTCGGAAGCGGCCTCTCACCTCATGCAAAACATTAAAGATTCGGCACAACCGGTTCTCCGTACGGGGGCTGATGCGGTTGTGTCGATCATCCTGGATGGGGAGAATGCGTGGGAATACTACCCGGAATCGGGTCGAGAGTTCCTCCGTCGTTTCTATGACATGTTGCAGAATGACGAGTCTATAGAGGCAGTCACGGTTTCAGACGCCATCGCGCGCCACAAGAATTTCAACGTGCTTCCCGCGCTCACCCCTGGCTCCTGGATTCACGCCAACTTCAACGTCTGGATTGGCGCGCCCGAGGATAATCGCTCCTGGGAGTACCTCCATCATGCGCGGAATTTTTATGCTCAGGCCGCATCAGGATGCTCCGAAGATCAGCGCAAGCTTGCGAAAGAGGAGCTCTTCATTGCCGAGGGCAGCGACTGGAACTGGTGGTACGGGCCCGAGCACCACTCAGCCAACGATCGCGACTTTGACGAGCTCTACCGCAAGCACCTGTCGAATGTGTATCAGGCGCTCGGGGCCACCCCGCCTGACTACCTGGCGCAACCCATCATCAGCGGGACGGTGCAGCCGCTGTTTACGCCGCAGACTCACTACATCCGCCCTCGAATTTCTGGCGACATGATCCGCTACTTCGAGTGGATGGGCGCTGCTCACTACACCGCCGACCGCCGCCAGGGCGCGATGCACGGCAAAGTCTTCCTCATGGACTCGATTTACGCCGGAATTGACGAGAAGAACGTGTATGGGCGTGTGGACTTCACCGGCGGCGGGATTCCGGAAGGCGAATTCGAGATTGTCATCAATCTGGAATCATGGGCCGATCGAGCCGCGCGTCCTCGCCGGTCGCTTCGATTTGCTGTAGAAGCATCGGACGAGAGGCTATCTGCTCCGCGCGTTTCCGCTAATGACGATGCTCTGCCTAACGAAGGCGTTCGCGCCGTGCTCTCGAAGAATTTCGAATTTCAGCTGCCGCTGGCGCTCCTTTATGCGGCGCCCATCGAATCTACTTCGCCTGCCGATCCCGCCGCCACCCGCATTCGTCTCCGCTTCAGCATCTGGCAGAACCGCTTACCCGCCGACGCATTGCCCGTGGAAGGCTGGCTTGACCTGGCTCTCTTGCCCGAAGTGGAATTGATTGCGATGGCGCATTAGGGCTGCACCCCTCTCACGCCTGCCAAGAGCTCCTCGACCGGCGCTCGGTCGTACTGATCCTCGCTGCGGTATATGTATCGAACCACTCCCCCCTGGTCGATCACGAGCGTGGCAGGGTGTGCGATCCGAAAAGCATCGTGGCTGAAGGCGTGGTACAACCCGTAGGCTTTGGTGATCGCCCGATCCTCATCCACCAGAAAAGGATACGAGATTGGATTCTGTTCAAGGTACTTCACCGGGTTCCAGACGCCCTCGCGCTTTTCGGCAGCGATGTAGACCAGGCTTGCACCTAACTTTTCAAGTTCCTGCTTGTGTGGCTCCAACTGAGCCATTCGCTTGCGGCAGTTGGGTCACCAGGTCCCACGCAGGAACTCAACCACCAGCGGTCCCCGCGCAATCAGATCCCGCAGAGAGAAGTTGCCTTGAGGATTCGCGGCCGCGAGGGTAAACTGCGGTGCTTTTGATCCAATCTCTAGTGTGTCGGTCTTTTTCTGCACGACCGTTCGCCTCAAGTTTTCCCAAGATCTTACCGCTGAGAAACAAAGAGCCTACCACCAATCATCCCTCGCGCGAATTTTCCTTCGCCTCTTCCTCGTGGCTGGCCTTCGACAACTTCCTTAACGAGAGATGCTCGCGGTGTGCAAACGTAAGCCCCACGGGTACGCACGACATGAAAGTGACGAGCCACAGAAGGATGCCACAACTCAGAGCCAGTTCCGGGGGAATCCCATACACCACCTGCAGCGCGCTGATCACCGCCAGCTGGCTGCCTCCCCCGACCGCTGGCAGCTGAACCACTGACCCGACCATACTGAAGCCCATCAGAAGCAAAACGTGTGGCAGATCCAGACTCGACAAGTATGGCCGGTCTCCCACTTTCTTCACCCGCTTGTTTTGCCTGTAGAGCCACAGATCTCCTTTGTATTCTTTTAGCAAATAACCCTTAGTTTGCAGCGAAGCTTGCAGGTTGGCAATGTTTTCGCTTGTCAAAGGTTGCCCGGCGATCTCCGGCAGGCCGGAGACGCTAGCGGTCTCCACGTCAACAGAAGGCGGGCCCTCCTGCTTCTGTTCCTGCTCGGGGGGATAGGAATGCGCAACTTCCCGGTAAGCCAGCGCTACTATGAACCACATGAGCAAGGAAATTGCGATCAGCTTCAGCAGCGCTTTGGGGCTGGCGACGGTGTTCAACCCTTCCCCAAAGGCACGGATTTTCTGATCTACAGCATGCGCCAGGCCCTTTGAAAAACGCGCCGTGAGGTTGTGAAAAAATACCGCAACATCATGCTGCCGTTTCCTGATCAGCACGGCCAGCACCGATGCAAAGGCCACCAGGCCGCAGAGAACCACCGCGGCAATCCTAAACTTGTGAAGATAGGGATTGGCCCGAATGACGGTCGAAAAGAAGACATCGATGGTCATGAGGACGGTGAACGCACCAACGTCGAAAATACGTTCGATAGTCCAGACTCCGATTTGTGAGGCAACCGAAAGATTCTCGCGCCGGGCAATGAGGTACGGCCGAATGAACTCGCCGGGGCGTCCCAGCAGGGCCAGCCCGGTGAAACCGATGAAAGTCGGAGCCACCAGTCGCGATGTTCGACTCTCGCACATGGGCTCCAGAAAGACCTTCCATCGCCAAGCGCGAAGGAAATAGGTCACGTAAATCAGCCCAACAGCGGCTGCGATGCGCAGAGGCGAGACGCGGCTTGCGCTGCGAAAGCGCGCCCAATCAAAACTGCGCCAGTGCTGTACCTGGAAATAGACCAGCAGTCCAAGAATCACCACTACGACTGCGGTCGTAAAAATCTGCTTCTTGTTCATGAACGGTAGTTGACGCGCACTGCGAATTTAACCGAGCGCGTAAAATTGCGCTCCCCGGGTTAGCGCGATGCAGTCTCCGGTCCTTTGGAAATTGAAGGTGTACCTGAACTGCTTTGAAATCGGGTATTTCGTGAAGTACTGGCCGTGGCGGAAGCCGCGGGCTTTTTCTGTGCAGCTTTGTTTTTGGCGGAAGGCGTCTGTTTCTTCGCCAGCGCCGGATTCTTCGCAATCTTCTGCCGATTGAAGTCGCGAATGATTCTCGAAATATAGGCCTGGGTTTCATTGTAAGGAGGGACGCCGTGATACCGGTCTACACGTTTCGGTCCTGCATTGTAGGCGGCTAAGGCCTTATTCACGTCGAAGTTGTACTTCTCGAGCAGATCGCGAAGGTACTTGGTTCCGCCTTCCACGTTTGAATTCGGATCGAACGGATCGGTGACGCCGAGTTCCGACGCAGTTCCCGGCATCAACTGCATCAGACCAAGGGCGCCCTTGCTTGAGACGGCATTCTGGTGAAATCCGCTCTCCGCTTTAATCACGCTTCGGATGAAGTCGGGATCGATCTGGTGCTGTTCACCTGCGCTGCTCACGATTTGGTCCAATCCTTTGGCCGTAAGCGTCTTTTGCCGCTGGGGGTTCAAGGAGGTCCCCATCTGTGAGTCGGACGCCATGCGGATGGGGGCCGGGGAGGTGTCCCTCTCGAAATGATCAATCTGATCACTTGGAATTTCGATGTAAGCGTCACCGCTAGCGCCGGTATAGAGGCGCGTCACCGCACCAAAAACCTCTTTTCGTTCGTGCCGAATCGAGTTTCCATTGCGCAGCACGGCAAGGTCCGCAGCGAAAGACGCGCCGCATGCAGCCAATATCAACCACGCAAGTGCAGGGAACATTCGCACAGTCTATTCCGGGCTACGAACCAGGATATCCCATGGCTGCCGAGGTTTGGTCGCCGTTGGGATTCCTAGAACCTGCTCGATCGCCACCGCCACACCACATTCGTCACTCGAGAGCGTGACCGGCCAACCTCTCGCCTTCAACTCCTCGCACGCATTTCCCATGATAAACGGGTGCCCGGCGAAGGCAAGCATTTCAACGTCATTGTAGTTATCACCAATGGCCATGACCTGGTCGTGAGAAACACCCCGATAGGCCGCCCATCGCTTCACCGCGTGCCCCTTAGAGCATCCCCGGCCGAGCACGTCGACGATGGTCAGGTCCCGCAGGGGATACTCCGTGCGTACTATGGCGATTTGTTGCGCTAGGGCGCTGCTCACAAGGGTTTCCATCGCTTGCCTCATGCGCGCGATCGGTCCGCAAAACATGGCCTGTATAGGATCGCTGGTGAGCGCTTTTTCGAGCGGAACAATGAAATCGATATGCTCGAGGTTTTTCTCGAGCCACCTCTGTATGCTCGGCGTCAATTCGTCCATGCGCTCGAGGGCGAGCGCACCTTTGCTCTGCCGATCGAATGTGATCACCATGTTGCCGCGAAATTCTCTCATCGTGGAACAAAGCTCACGACACACTTCGACAGGGAGCAGATCTCGGTGAAAGTCATCCCCCTTCGAGGATCGCGTCACTGCACCATTCGAACTGATCAGCCACAGGTCAAATCCAAGCTGGGCAGCCATGGGGAGGGCGTATGTATGTCGCCGCCCGGTGACCAAGACTACCTCCGTTCCGGAGGCATGTGCCTGCCGCAGGGCGTCAATATCCCGCGGCGAAATTCGAAATTGTGAGTTCACCAGGGTGCCGTCGATATCGACGGCCAGAAGACGGATCGGGGGCGTCACCAGCCAGATTCTAGCAGGATGCTCTCGCGGCAGGGTGGCGAGCCCTGTCAAAGCAGGATATTAGCTTTCTGATCAATAACCTGGCAAAAACGAGTCCCCGCTGTTCGTAACTGCCGCTTTCGCCTTCCTTCTGCTATAGTTCGCTAAATCGCATGGGCTACTTGTCTTTAATTCTGTATCCCTGGAACTTCATCCTCCAGGGGATCGCCATCGTTCACTTCATTCGGCGCCGGCCTGACACTTACTGGCTCTGGATCATCTTGATCGGCGGTGGCCTAGGCGCGATAGTTTACATCGCGGTCGAGGTCATTCCAGACTTTGGCCTTTTGCGGCAATCGTTTCGAGTCTTCCCCCGCCGCCGCCGCATTCGCGAACTCGAAGGCGTCATTCTCGACAACCCTGCGCCCGGCAACTACGAGGAATTGGCAGATCTGTATTTGGAAGAGAAGAAATACGCCCGCGCGCGCGTGTGTTTTGACAAGGCAATTTCCGCCCGCACCGACTCCCCTGATCCTTTCTACCGTCGAGGCATAGCGGAAATCGAGCTCGGAGATTTTCGGGCAGCCGTGGGCGATCTCGAACAGGTTGTCGCCCGGGATCCCAAGTACGATTTTTACCGCGCCTCGGGACTTCTAGCCCATGCCTACGCGAAGAGCGGCGAATCACAGAAGGCCGACGTCCTGTTCCGGAAAACCGTTGAAATTTCCACCTTGTCGGAAACATATCTGAACTATGCTGATTTCCTTCGTTCCCAGGGACGCAACGCCGAAGCCCGCGAATGGACCGAGCGCGTGCTTGCCAAGAAACCGACACTGCCAAGTTATCTCAAACGTCGTGAACGTCCATGGTTCCGCCGAGCCAAAGGGCTCCTCAAACAATTGCCGGCCTCATAGTCGGTCTGACGTGGGTAAATTTTGTAGGACTTTCTAGGTTCAACATGAGTGCAACCAACATAGCGGCCTACGAATTCCTGAACCGCATGCTTCAGGCCTCGGAGGGTGGAGATTCCTCTGAAGCTGAGAAGTGCCTGCAAAAGGCACTCGAACTTGACCCTGAGAACATGGATGCACTGCGTCACGCAGCCGGCTTCTACCACTTCGTGCTTCCGGACGCGGCCAAGGCCCGCCACTATGCGACGTTGTGCCGTGTGCAGGCAGCGAAGGTAACCGCCCAAATGGATGAAATCCTGTCGCAAGGAAGGGAGAAACCCAAAGCACCTGCCTCCCGCCACATCGGCGGCATCATCGGCCCGTATTGAGCGCCCTGCGCGGGGAATTCAGATCGACACAGATCGGGACCTTTGCTAACCACTTAGCTCTAACCACGCGCCACCGTCTTTGATAAAGTCTTTCTAATCGGGCTCCATGGACCAAAGCCTCAGTCTTATCCTGATCAACCTCTTGGTGAAGCTCGGCTTAGGCGCCGCTGTCGCCGCCGGGTTGGTTCGCTCGGTGGAATTCAAGGCACTGCTTTTTCGTGAGCACCGCTCTTGGCGCGACAAGATTTACCTGATTCTTTGGCTCGTCGTTTCCGCCTGGATCGGCAAAGCCCTGGCGCTTGGGGTGTGGATCTGGCTTAAGCTTGCACCACCGAACCCGCTCATTGGAGATTTGTCGCTAGAAACCACGATTCTCCTGGGCGCGCTTGCAGGCCGCTCAACCGGAGCAATTGGCGGCGCACTTCTCGCCGTCCCCGGTGTATTTAGCGGCGCCTGGCTGATGGTTCTTCTAAACGCGGTCGTCGGCGCCCTGGCAGGCCAGCTCCGTCACTTCATTCCCCGCGACGAAGAGATCTGGAGTTTCTCGCCGTTTAACTATCTCAGCATCTTGCGCTGGATGCGCCGCAGCGACGAGCGCCCAAGCTTTTCCGATTGGCAGATGGTCTTCTTTCTCGCGATTCTGCTGCTTCGCTTCCTGCATACCGAAGCCGGCCGCTTCATCCCTGGCTACCCCAACATGGCGAGCTACCCCTGGTGGGTCAACGTGCTGGCGTACGCGACCTCGGTGACCGTCATCGTAATCGAATTAAAAATCTGGAATGGGGTGCGGCTCCAGATCAAGCTGGAAGAACAGGAGCGCCTGCTGCTGCGCGCGCGTATGACGGCGCTCCAGAACCAAATCAATCCGCATTTTCTGTTTAACACTCTGAATTCTGTCTCGTCGCTGGTCCGTATCGCACCTGACACAGCTCGTGAGCTCATCCTCAAACTGGCCACCATTTTGCGGCGCTTGCTGCACAGTGGGGATGCCTTCGTGCCGCTTCAGGACGAAATTGCGTTCATCGACAACTACCTCGACATTGAGGTGGTTCGCTTCGGGCGCGACAAACTCAGAGTGGTGAAGGAACTCGATCCGTCCTCTCTCGATGTAATGGTTCCGAGCATGTTGTTGCAGCCGCTTGTCGAGAACTCTATCAAGCATGGGCTTTCGTCCAAAATCGATGGTGGGAGCATCTACCTGCGCAGCCAGCTTTCCGATTCCCACGTCGTCATCGAGGTGGAAGACGATGGTGTCGGGATGGCATCTGCCCAGTTGCTCGAGCGCCCTAGTGGAATTGGCGAGGGTGGGATTGGAATGGCGAATGTTGCGGAGCGTCTGAAGGTTCTCTACGGGGAAAATGCCCGCATGACGGTGGACAGTCGTGATGGAACAGGGACTTTGGTCCGTTTGCGCTTGCCTGTCCTGCCGGAAGACGCCACCCACCCGGCAACGCTCTACGAAGAGCGCTCCAGCACCCGGCGATAAAAATTCTCATATTGGGGAATGATGCTCTGGGCAGAAAAGTGATCGGCGGCCCACTTGCGGCAAGCTTTTCCCATCGCGCGAAGTCGCGACTCGTCCCCCAGAATCTCAATTGCGAAGTTGGCCATTCCGTCCACGTCACCCACTTCGCCGAGAAATCCGGTGACGCCGTGCTCGATTACCTCGGGTACGCCGCCCACCCGAGTAGCAATCGGAACTACCTCGGAGGCCATGGCCTCAAGCGCCGCCAGGCCAAATGATTCAAGTTGGCTCGGCAGCAGTAGGACATCCGCAATGGCAAGTTTTTCCGAAATCTGCTCCTGTTTACCCAGAAAGATCACGTCCTCGTGAATGCCCTTTTGCACGACCAGTCGCTCCGCCGGCGATCGCTCCGGACCATCACCCATCAGCAACAGTTTTGAGGGAATCTTCTGCCGCACGCGTTCGAAAATTTCGATGACATCGTCTACGCGCTTTACTGGACGAAAATTCGAAACGTGTACCAGAATTCGTTCGCCCTTGGGGGCATACTCAGCCCGGTGCTCGGTCAGATCCTTGTCTAGTTCGCGGCAATACAACTCAGTGTTCACGAAGTTGTAGATGACCTGGATATTGTTCTTCAACCCAAACTCGCGCAGCGTTCGCTCGCGCAAGTATTGTGAGATGGCCGTGACTCCGTCGCTTTGCTCAATCGAAAAGCGGGTTACTGGCAAATACGATGGGTCTTGCCCGACCAGAGTGATATCGGTTCCGTGCAGCGTTGTGACAAATGGAAGTCGCCGGTGCTTTGGTCCCCAGGCCAACATTTGCCGTGCCAGGAGAGCGCTGACGGAATGGGGAATCGCGTAGTGAACGTGCAATAGGTCGAGCTCATAGATCTCGGAAACTTCCGCCATGCGGGTTGCCAGAGCCAGGTCATATGGCGGGTATTCGAACAGGGGATACCGCGAGACCTCTACTTCGTGATAGTGAATGTTTGGTGCTGTCCGGTTCAGCCGGATGGGTTGGGCATACGAAATAAAGTGAATTTCGTGCCCGCGTTGCGCGAGCTCGAGCCCCAGTTCGGTAGCGACCACGCCGCTCCCGCCATAAGTGGGATAACAGGTGATTCCGATTCTCAAGCTCCCCTCCCGTGCAGATTCGATACTCCGGCGTGGTCGGAAGATTCATTTCACGCTGTTCTCCCACCAACCATCTGAAGGTAGAACGTCAGACACGCGGAGCCATGAATCTTCGGTGCACCCACCCTAATTCACTGCCTATGATCAAGAAAGCCTTGGGATCGCCGGCCCTGGCAAAACTCGAGAATGGTAACACTCGTGGCCGAGGATGGCAGGCGGCGAAGGACGAGACCAGGCGCCACTTCGAGAAAGCAGGGGCCTGAGAGCAAAAAGCAGTAGTGCTCCAACGCACGGAGAAGAGACGATTGCTTTTGCTCTTGGCCGCAGGTTAGGGCTGGCTGCCTTGGGTGGCAGCTTTGGCAAAGGCTTGGTCCATGTTGTTGAGGTATTCCTGCAGGCGTTTTTGGATCTGATCTTCGAGCGCGGTGAACTCAATTCCCATTCCCACTGCCGGATCACTGGTGCGGACGCGTCCCTTGGTGAGGAACTTCTCGGAGTCGATCCAGAAGGTGATATTCACATCGGTATCGACTGCGAGCGGGACCAGGCTCTCTACATAGCATCCCCGGCCGCCAATATCGGTCGCGTAACACTGCATGTGGGCGCGCCTTGCGTCGGGAAAGCTGATCACAATCGGGAACTGAACTCGATGGCGCATAAAGCGACGCTTGTCTGATCGTCGGGTAAGCTGTGGATCAGCTTGTCCTTGGCGCGTCACTTCATTCCAGGGAACAACCTGGTTCGGAAGAATCTTCACCCCGGCATCGAACCCCTTCGGCAGAGCAACCGGTTTGACCCACTTGATCTCAAACCGGGCCTTCTTGTCCCCGTATTGGACGCCAAGAATCTCGCCCATCTTCAGCGGGTGATGAATCCGCGTGAGGAGCGCACCTTCGCTGCTGAGGTTTGAAGCGGTGGCGTTTTGGAAGAAAGGCTTGCCATCGGCGTCCATGCCCCAAACGCGTACGGGAAGCTCCGCGGATACCCGAGTTTCGCCCTTCGGTTCCATACAAGGCGGATCATATCGTGCCGACCAAAGGCAGTGTTACTGTCCAAGGTGAGTGTACTTCCGGGGCTTATGGCGCCTAATAACTGCTCACGCCACGTCGGGCGTCTTTCCGCGCTCGGATGCGGCGCATCGCAGCTGTTTACAAGTCGCGATAGGAAATGAGCTGGACCTGCTCCCGCTGCAGCACTTCCTTACTAGCCTCCGACGTCAGAATCCCTAGCTCGATTTCGCGTGATTGCCGGAGCCTGGTCTTTACCTGGTCGAGCTCGCGATCGTTGTATCCGGGATGGCTCACGAATTCCCAGGTACCCTCCGGCAGGCTCTCGATCAACTGACGAAACGCGTCCTGGTCTAGTCCGCCGGTTACGGCAATACCGATACACCCATCCGGCGCTGCGATGCCTGCTTCGTCGAGCGCATGCCGGAAGTTTCGTCGAAACCTATTCATCATGCGCAACTGAAACTGTCGTTTCCAACGGCCAAGCTTTGCAAATACAAGAGGCTCGAACGGGTTTCTCACCGCCCTCACGCCCCACTTCTTAGCAGCGCGCAGCAGTGCCCGTAGCACCACCGGAAACATATGCGTGTGTTTGTGCGAATCGAGGTGAGAGACCGGAACCCCGGCTGCCTGCAGCGTCCCAATCTGAGCGCTGATCTCAACTTCAATCTGGCTCTCATCCAGCTTTCCCGATGCCGCCCTGGCAGCAAAAGCCATGAGTTTCTCTTGAAAGCTGCAGGAGTCAGCCACCAGCAGGCTTAGAATTTCCGGAGGCTTGGCCATCGGCTGCCCATCGACCAGAACGACGTGACAACCAACACTCAGTCGAGGCAAAGCCTTGGCGAGAGAAGTGGCTTGGTCAAACCGCTTGCCACACGCCATCAGGGTGGCCGAGGTCACGATTCCGCGCTCGTGGCCTTCCGTAATTCCGCGGTTGACCCCTTCGGTCAATCCGAAATCGTCGGCATTTACGATGAGCCGTCGCACGTTGCGAGTGTAGTAGGAGCGTTCAGTCCGGCTTTGAGAGGTCTAGACCGAGGGCGCGCTGTCCGGCCGCGATCACCTTCAAAATTGCCTCGCAATCATACACCGCTCCGCCCCATGGCCCTCCGCTTACCGCTTGTAAGGCCGCCCAGAGACGTGTGTCTGTGGGTAGGGAAGGATCGGGTGCAAGGTCCGGGCGCGGATCTCTCTTGAGTAGAATCCGCGAGCCTTCGTCGGCAGAAGCTATGGCGCCGGCTTCTCCGACCAGGTTCACAGCGCCCTCGAGCTTTTGGCGATCAACCACGATTTCGATCATGTCACCATCTCGGATTTTGCCGATTGGCCCACCCGCGAGGGCCTCCGGCGAGACATGTCCAATGCACGCACCGGTGGAGACGCCGCTGAACCGCGCGTCGGTGATAAGCGCCACGTGCTTGCCGAAGGGAAGATAGCGAAGAGCACCAGTAAGCTGGAAGGTTTCTTCCATTCCGGAACCCATGGGCCCACGGCTTGCGAGCACGATGATGTCGCCCGCGGAAATCTTTCCCGCCTTGATGGCCTGAATTGCGCTCGCCTCGCTCGTAAATACCTTCGCCGGTCCAGTCATCTGATAAACCCCGTCGGTTCCTACAACCGAAGGGTCTATCGCAGTGCTCTTGATGACCGATCCGTGCGGGGCGAGGTTCCCGTGGGGGAAGCAGACAGTCGAGGTCATTCCACGCCGCTTGGCTACCTCCGGACTTAGGATGACATCGTTCGGATCGACGCCTTCTCGCTCCTGCAGGCGCGAGCGCAAGGCTCGCCGACGCTCCGAACATTCCCACGCATCCAGGCGATCATTGAGCGTGGTGCCATCGACCGTTAGAGCCGATGTGTTCAGCAAACCCGCACGACGTAGATGCAGCATGACTTCCGGGACAGCACCCGCTTGAAAAACCTGCACCGTTGGATGATTGCGCGGACCGTTGGGCAGAACATCCACAAGTCGAGGTACCCTGCGATTGACGTGAGCCCAATCGGAAGCCGTCGGTCTTCGTAATCCAGCAGCGTGGGCAATCGCTGGCAAATGAAGGATCAGATTGGTTGAGCCTCCGAAAGCCGCATGCACAACCAAGGCATTTTCGATCGCCCCATCGGTGAGAATTTGGCCGAGTTTGATGTCGCGCCGTTCAAGCCCCATGAGCGCCAGGGCCGAGCGCCGCGCCAGTTCAATCCAGATGGGGTGCCCAGATGGTGCCAGTGCTGAGTGCCCTACCGAGAGTCCAAGCGCTTCACCGACGACCTGGGATGTTGCTGCTGTTCCTAGAAATTGGCAACCGCCTCCAGGAGTCGCACATGCGCGGCAACCAATCTCTGCCGCTTCGGACAGCGTGATTAGGCCGTGCGCGAACCTTGCTCCGATCGTCTGCGAACGTCCCGCATCCTCGCCCTTTTCCGGAAGCAGGGTGACGCCTCCCGGAACCAGCACGCACGGCAACTCGCCGCAGCTGGCTAGCGCCATCATCATTGCCGGTAAGCCTTTATCGCAGGTGGCGACTCCTAACACTCCGCGCCGAGTCGGCAGTGAGCGGATCAGGCGGCGAAATACGGTGGCTGCGTCGTTCCGAAACGGCAGGCTGTCGAACATGGCGGTCGTACCCTGCGATCTGCCATCGCACGGATCACTGCACGCCGCCGCAAAGGGAATAGCACCGGCCGCTTTGAACACTTGCGCCGCGGACTCGAGCAGTAACCCGATTTCCCAGTGACCGGTGTGGTATCCCAAGGCTATCGGTGTGCCGTCGCGGTCACGAATTCCGCCATGCGTTGAGAGCATGAGAAATTCTTTACCACCCAATTCCGACGCCTTCCATCCCATTCCGGCATTCTGGCTCCATCCAAAAAGATTTCCGGAGGGTTCATTGTTCAGTTGTTCAGCCGTGAGTGGTAGCGTGCCCGTAGGCCCTTTCGCACGGCTATGAATCTCGAGGAGTTTCGCATTGTCGGAGTCGAAGGGATTCCGTTCCATGGTTGGCACAAGCATAGCAGTCGTCGTGGGTTAGAATTCGAGGAACCCTCATTTCTGGGCGGTTAGCAAATCCACCTCCATCGCCTTCTCTGCCAGAAGTCGCTTCAACTGCCGCACTTTGCTGCCGCAGTTCAGGTGTACTGGGTGCAGGTTCCCCATGTGTCACCGGCTCCAGTTGATCTCGCCACTTGTATAGAAGCCGCCGATGTAAACCCAGCTCTTGCGCCAGCGCCACGATGTTATCGCAGCTCTTTAGGCGCTCTACCACCATTCGGCGAAACTCCTTCGGATACCGCCCCACTCGTCTCTTTGCCACTCGCAGTTCCTTTCTCTGCAAAGTGTGCCTTTCCCGAGTGTCTCAGTTTAAGGGGTCAGTCCAGAACTGCGGCCTCTTCGAGCTGGCAAGCTCAGGCATCGCGCTGGATGCTGGCAGGGCTGTCTAGGGAGCGGAGAATACGGATCTAGCGTTCGCAGACCGTCCCAATCTCATGGTGCGCCTGTGAGCTCGCGAACAGAGTGATTGTCGTAGATTGCAGACAGCCCGAACGGTTCTCGAGGCACGACGCATTGCATACTCCCTTGCACCGATTGTCAGCGCTGCCTTAGCCGAATTCATGATGATTGGCGTTCGGGACCCACGTTCGCCTACGGTTCGCGATGCCACGCCTAGATCTCGGCTAGCCGTGGATTTTTTGTGCAAGGGTTATCCGACCCTCCGCGGAGGAGCCGCTGTTCAAGATGATTTGCTCCTGAGTAGCGACTCCTCTTCTCGTGCTGATCTACAGCGATGTGGGTATGGCCGCAAAGCTGGCTTCCCACTATGCTGGGACCTCCACCCCGATAAAAACTCTTTTCGACTGTGTTGTGAACCCTTGCACGAAAGCGACAAAATCGTTTCAGTCGGAGGAGATCACGAACTGCTCTGGCTCAGAAATGCGGTCCTCCAAAGCGCTGGATTCAACGTGTGACCACAGAAGATGAGAATGCCGCGTTAGAACAGATCAGGCAAATGGATTGCGGTGTTCTGTTGGTCTATTACTCCCTTCCGCATCCGGTCAGGAAGCGCCTTTCGAAAGCTTTCCGCCAAACGTGCCCCGAGGGTCGAATCATTGCGATCGCGAATATGAAAATTGAAAAGCCAGAATTCGCGGATGCCTTTGTCTATGGATTGGAGGGGCCGGAGACCCTTATCAGCACCATCCTGCAGCGGTAGGCAGCGCAACGCTCTTTAGCGCTTATGAATAGGGGAAGGGGCGTCTCATTCCCTCGCTGCGTCGTGTGGAAAGGATACCGACACGTGTACATCGCTCGCTGGCGCAGATCAGCCCAGTGCCGGTTCTGGGGAGACAGAGTTGATGCGGCCAAGCGCTTCGTTCACCGCAACTGCCGCTGCAGTGATCTCCTTCTTGGTAGGCGTTGCGATCTGCAGTAATCCCGCTCGGTCCAGTCTCTGAGGAAGAATGACGCCTTCGGAAAAGTCTAATGCACCGGTCGGTGTGATGTCGTATTCAATACGGATGGACCCGCTCTCGGTGCCGCGCATCAGGCTTGCCCAACTCGCAACAACCACGGACTCGAGGATCTGATCGAAATTGCGACCATGGTCAGTCGATAGGTTTGGTCATTTTCCACTCTCCAGAACCGCAGCCTGTTTATGTCCGGCTGGGCACTGCCAAATCCGTCTTCGCTATTCCCACCGTCTGCGCTCGCGAGACCGTCGATATGATTCATGACCGCTATGACACAGCCTGCCAGGAACATTACGGTAACAACGACGGCGAGATAAAGGTCATGTTCTGGGGTCAATGTGCCTCCTGTATGTTGTTCCGCCGCGCTTGGCGGCCATTACGGGCGCTCAACCGTTGGCCCATTCGGAATGCAACTGGGTAGCTCGCCGTACGCGGGCAGTCTCGAGATAGCAACTCGGCTGGATGTGACGGGCATGCGCGGAAACCGTCGCGTAACGAATCCCCCAGAAACTCTTCTCCACGATTCCAGTTACTTCAAGGCAGTTGAAGCTCTGCGGCCTCAGCTTCGCCAGAATTCGTTGGACCCGTTCCGAATCTTGACAGTTCCAGGACGTCCAAAGAACATCACTTTTGCTTCGGCCGCCATGAAAAAGAAGCTCCAGCCGGCTACATGGATCTTGCGATCCAGGGCGAAGCCGTCGAAGCCTTGGACAACGCCCCAATCTCCGGTGTAGGGCTCGCTCTTGAGCTTGAGAAATTGCCCGATTCCAGGGCGCTCTTGCATCAGAATCGATCCGACTTGTATGGTAGCCGTCATGGGTTAACCGAGTCACTCGTGTTGCATGTTAAGAACGGGCGAGCGCCGCCGCTACAACGAGCCCGATCGATGAAAGTACAATCATGCCGAAGGTCAGTAGAACGATCTCACTCAGTATGTCTGGTTTCATCAACTCTTCCGGATGCATGTTGTTCCTCCTTGTCACCGGTGCCAGCCCCTCAACTCACGATTCGGACAATCAACACCGAGCTCCCGAGTCACTCTCCGGCAACAACTGGCTCAAGAGCTTGGTATCCCGTCTGGTTTGGCGGAAGGCCTCACTCCTGAGTCATCTTTTTGATCTTCGCGCACTTCTTCAAGAAATACTGAGCCGTATGGCTCACTATTGGCGCACCGACTGCTTAGCTTTCGAAAGACTGCTGGCTCCCCAGGGTCGGTCAGAACCCCTAGTGGAGATGGTGGGAGCGATGCGTTGCAGGGGCAGCTTATTCATGAACCGCTCCCCAAAAAGTGGGATTTGTTGAAACCTTTAAATGTGAAGATTACTCCGGAATCTCCAGCACGCTCCTTAGTGTCGGTTCTCACGACTGAGCATCTCAAGATAAGCGCTCGCTGCATGACCTGTGAGGGGGACTTTAGGGGGATCCCACAGAACGGGTGGAAAGTCGCGCGTTGTGCCTGGGGCAGTGGCTTCGCTCTGACGGTGGCCGCAGGACAGGCAAATTGCCCCCACTTGTGTGATCTCAGTTTCTCTCTGGATGTCACTCTCACGCACTGCAGTCGACCCAGTTACAACCGGCCCTTGACATATGTCACAGGAAAACGCCCGCAGGTGAAGGTAGTGGCTCTTCATGATCTCTTCCTCACAACAATTCTGCAATCCGTTCCTATGCTAGTTTTTTCTGGCGGGGAAAGCTGGTTCCAATTGCTCGCACTGGCGAGTTTTCTCTGCCATTGCCATCCGACGCTTCGCTCGGTACTGAGCGATGCTGGCGAGTTGCAGGATGCGAGAGTTGTCCTCGGGTTCGCTGCCTGCCAGCGAGAGCCTCTTTGACTCGGGAGCGTCATCTCCGGGCGCCGTCGGCGTTTGGTTTTCAATCGCTGTCTGCGTTTTGTCGACTGTCCGTGGACGACGCAGAATTGTTTCGGGTTCACCTGGCATGTCTTTATTCCTTTTAGAAAAGTTTCGCGGAGCGTCTTCAAACCGCAACTTGCTCTCGATCATTTCCGTTGTGCGGTGCATAAGGGACGACAGCGCCTTAAGCCGATTTACCCTGCGACTTGAGAAATGCCGCTTTCCACGCCGCCCGTTTTTCCGGTGAGTTCACGGAGCGGGAAAAATCGATGATGTAGGTGACTTGGTGAGGACAATAGATGCACGGAGTTCCTAGAACCTTCTCCGGTGGGCTCATCGTCGACGGCAAATGGAAACGACCTCAGGCATTGGGTACAGGTGAGGACGACAAAGGGCTTGCCGTTGTGGTCGGTGCCATTGCGAGGAATCCAGACGGGTGCGTTTTCTCCCTTGTGCCCTGAGGGACCTCTTCGAATCAAGCCGGCAATGATTTTCAGGAGCTGAGACGCATTTTCCTGGCCTTTGGCATAGAACGCATCCGCTATCACTCCGTTCGGAACTCCACTGGAAATGTAAGCGCCGCTGGAAGCCACAACCAGAATCTCGGGGAACCTGCGCCGTACCACAGACAGCAACTCGAATCCCGACATTTGGGGCATGTTCAAGTCGGAGAGCATAAGGTCTGGAACCCTCTGCTCCAGCTGCAGAAGGGCGTCAAAGCTGTCATTCGCAGTCGAAACATCATAGCCTTCTTCGGCAAGCAGTCTTGAAATTGTCAGTCGGACAGTAGCATCGTCTTCGACCACCAGAATTCGCGTTTTGTATTTCGGCACCATCGAATAGGGAGGGGTCAACAGCATGATTCCGTCCGTTCAGGGATGCCGCGACGCCGTTGGACTGCCCCCGGAATGCGAGATTTGGTTGCCAGGGCATCGGCCGCCGCAAGCTTCCGGTCCCTGTGCGGCTCGGGGCGCAGGGCTCCCAAATGCAGTTTCGCAGCGTTCGTGAATGCAGCTCCACAAGTTGGACAAAGGACCGACATGACCGGTTTCGGGGTGAGTTCTCGGCTCTTCACTCGGCCATGATGCAGGATTGTGCAGCAGAACGGATGCTCACTATTGCTCAAGTCCCGAGCTTCGCGAAACGTGGCAGGAGCAATGCGGTGTTCTATCGCAAAATGATCAAAAGTGACCATCTTTCGAGGGTGGAATGGTGAGAACCTCCTCGAGGGTGTAGCCCCATTCCGTCCAGGAGAAGTCCGCAATGTCAGCCGGTGTAGCTGCAAAGAAACCGTACGACTTCGATCCAAAGAAGTTCCTGGCTACGATCGGGGAGGGCAGGAGAGTTCTTCTGTTTTCCAAGAAGCAGGCAATCTTTGCACAAGGAGATCCCGCGGACGCAGTCTTTTATCTTCAGCGCGGCAAAGTACAACTTAGCGTGGTCTCGAAGGTCGGCAAAGAGGCAACCATCGGCATCTTGAACGAGGGAGATTTTTTTGGCGAGGGCTCGCTTGCGGGTCAGGCTTTGCGCATGGACAGTGCAACGGCTATGACGGATTGCACGGTAATGAGGATTGAACGGGGAGCCATGATGGCCGCGCTTCACCGCGAGCACACGTTCTCCGACCTGTTCGTCGCGTATCTGCTGGCCCGGAACATCCGCTATGAGGAAGATCTGGTAGACCAACTGTTCAATTCCAGCGAAAAGCGACTGGCGCGGATTCTGCTCTTACTGGCGCACTTCGGCAAGGAGGGTATCTCGGACGCGGTTTTACCGAAGATCAGCCAGGAGACTCTCGCCGAGATGACCGGCACAACCCGCTCGCGAGTCAGCTTCTTCATGAACCGGTTCAGAAAACTAGGCTTCGTGAACTATGATGCGAACGGCCTGCAAGTTCACAGTTCACTTCTAAATGTCGTTCTCCACGACTAGCTAACCGAAACTCTATCACCAGGGATATGAAGCAAGGTTAGGTGTTTGCTGGATCCGGCCCGGTGATAAGGGGCATTTTCGTGGCAACCAGAACTTCTAATAATGTGGCGGTGTTGCGAACGCTTCCCGAGATGCCGAGCAGCGCTTCTGCCATCCGTGGGTGCTTTTCCGCAAGCCCGTGAAGACGGTCACTGATGTTATAGAGTTGCCGAACTTCGTGCAGGATCGCATTCGAATCCATGGTACACAGCTTTCTCGGTAGCCTAAGGAGAGCGTACTTCAGATGGGCTGACTTAGTTCAGGAGACCTGAAAGAGGGGAAGGTGGTAACCACCTCAATCACATGCTGTCACGCCGCAGGGAGACCGATGTCATCCAGACCCGAACATCAAAAGACGCCCAGCTGGAGAACAGGGCGCCTTTCTGAAAAGAGGTGTAAGAACCTCAGCTGCAATTAAAACCACAGTACAGCACCCCGACGTTCAGCGCTGGTCAATATTGCACAGTGCTATCAGAGAAGACACCTATGAATTTGCCCGCAGGGACAAGACAAACCCCGAGACCCCGTCTGATCAAAAGAACACAGCTAATTTCTTCTCCGGAGGCTAATCTGCAATGGAGGAAATACTCAATGAAACGCATTGCAGTTCCCAGCATGGCAGCTTTGTTCGTGCTTCTTGGGGCCGCTCTTCTCACTTACCCACAGCAAGATCAGCAGGACGAAAATCAGAGCAAGTCTGACAAAGATAAACCTGCGAAGCAGCAGGATCAAAAACATTCCAAGCCGGAGCCGCAGCAGGCGCAGCGGCCGCAGGACGGGAACAGACAACAGCCCGCTACCGAACCCCGGCAAGCAAATCAGGACAAGCAACCGGAAGTCCAGCGTCAGCAAGATCGAAACAAACAACAGCCAGAGCAACGGCAACAAGACCAGAACCAACAGCAACACCGCTCCAATGATCAACAACAGCAGGAACTGAACCGGCAACAGGTTCAGCAGCAGCAAAACCAGCAACGGCAGCAGGATCAGAATCGCCAAGCGCAGCAACAAGGACAGAATCGCCAACCAGGCGAACGCCTCTCCGAACAGCGCCAGCAGCAAATGGTTGCAGAGCAACAGCGACGTACGGCTCAGTTCCGCCAAGAACAAGACCAGCAACGCCAGCGAGGCCTGGAACAGCAGAGGACGGAACAGTTGCAGCAGCAGCGACGCACGGCACAATATCGTTTTCAGGAAGATTACTTACGGCGGGAACGACAAGAACAGCTTCGTTTTGAGAACCAGCGCAACCGCGACTATGACCGAGACCCCTACTATTACACCGCCCCTATTTATCGGTACCAGCGCGGCGGCAACTACTACGAGATCAATCAGTACGGCGCCGATGTGCTGCGGCAGGCAGTGAACTACGGCTACGGCGAAGGCTTCCGGACCGGACAGGCAGACCGCGAGGACCGGTGGCATTCCGACTACCAAGACTCGTACGCCTATCAGGACGCGAACTTCGGCTACGACGGCTTTTATGTCGACAGGGACGATTACAACTACTACTTCCGCGAGGGATTCCGTCGCGGCTATGAGGACGGCTACAACAGCCGTTATCAGTACGGTAGGCCCGCGGGGAACAGCTATGTCGTATTGGATATTCAATTGTCCGAAATCCTTGGCTTTGTGTCTCTACGGTGAATAGTTAGAACCGAACCCAGGCGTGGTGCCCCGCTCCATCGCACGAAATCCCCTTCCGCCGGAGCGGGCAAACCTTCCTCGCCGTTCGGCGTCTTGCAAATAGTGTGCAATCGTGAACAGAATCCGGCAGCGAGCGGTAGTACAAGGTGAGGCCGATATGGCCGCAAAACCTTTCCTGCTCTGCATTCGTCGTGACCCGGAGCGGATGCGGGTGATGTAGGAAAATGGATACGAACGGCTGAGTGTCGCAACCGGTTAGGAGGCTTTGGGAGCCTTATGCACGCGCCCTGTGGACGCAATCGTGCTTTCGACCCAATATACCCATTGTCATGCTGGGCTTAGCCAGGCACCTGCCGGCGCCGGCTCTAAACGCCGTGGATGCGCTGGCGTCAAGATATTCGCTCCCCCGCACTTCCCCTGGGCAGTAAGTCCACTTCATGTTCAGTGTGAGGTTGGCTGGTAATTGCAGGGGAATACTGCCGCCTAGACCTGAGAAAAGCACGGGAAATGCTGTTTTCTTCCACGGCTCAAGAGGAAGTGTCTTCAGGTTCAGAACGTGTGGGACATTCGACGATTCGTTCAATTTTGACCAGACTGCGATAACCGCTGAATGCAACACTTAACTGTGTAGCAATGGCAGCCCTCGCACAACGTCAAGTTCTTGTGGTGGACGACGATCCGACCATTCGTACTTGCCTAACCTTGTTATTGGAGTCAGTCGGCTATGATGTTGCCTCCGCCGAGGATGGCATCGAGGCCCTTTCGTTGATTAGCGAGAATGCCCCCGACATAATCATTTCCGACCTGAACATGCCCCGAATGTCCGGTATCGATCTGCTCTCGGAGATCCGCCGTCGCTTTCCCCAGATTGTCACAATCGCGATGAGCGGTGCATACCGAGATGGCAGCGAATTACCTTCTGAGGTCATCGCGCACGGTTATTACGCTAAAGGCGAGCCCCCCAGCAGGCTTTGTGGAACGTTGGCTGATCTCCTTCGGGGGATTCGAGCGGCAGAGGCCTAAATTGCCGATGTATCACTCCAACTTCATTCGGATTAGCAACTTGATCACAGAGCGGGGCTAAACACGCGTCGGATTCTAACTCGGTTGCTTGGTCATTACTTGTCCGGGGCGGCGATCGAGGGGAAGCTAAGCAGGGCTTGAGCGACCTCGCATTTCAGGTGAACCTCTGGGCAGTTCAGAATGAGAACACGACGCGGCCTGATTCATTTGATCGTTCCAATCCCACTCCTTCTCAAAATGAGTGAAGTGGGCTTAGCAGAATCAGCGCAATATGTGGAATTGCGAAAATGGGTGGGAACTGTGCGACCACTCACGATGGACTCCACGGGAAGCGGCCCAAATTGCGGTCTCCGAAAACCGGCGCAACATTCTCGCTTGCACGGCCGACGAGGAGAACTGTGACGATCAACCGCTGAGGCCCAGACCCTGGCAAATGCTGAGCACAAACGCAACCACAATGCCTGCCTCGTAGATTCAGAAGTATTGCGACTGCTCCCGGCTTTCGGCAGCGGAAACTGATTCCATTCAACTCAAACGAGCGTACCTCGGTGAAACTGTAGCGGCAGATCTTCGGGACTTACTCTTTCAGATCCTCTGGCTAAGTCAGCCGATCTGAAGTTCTCCCGGAGGAACTATGGCACGTCTCCCCACAGTTGGTAAATCACGGTTGCGCATGAGTAGCAGCTCTGGGGGCCTGCTGCTTCTGCCGCGTAGCGTCGTCTGCTTCGGCATGGGCTTGTGCTTGCGCATTGGCGGCAGCTTGACGTTCGTTGTCCTGACGCTCTTGCTCGATCTTCTGAATCGTAGTTGCTCGAGCATCTTCCGCTGTTTGGACTACTTCGCGCGCGACGGCGATCATTGCTTTCCGGTCCGCGTGCTTGTCGGTGGCGAGTTGATCAACCTTGTCCATGAGCCGGACCGCATGCTGATAGCTGTCGCTCGCATACTGCTCTGCGCCCTCGGATTCCGCAATGCGCACAGCATTGCGCGCCTCGAAGAACTCCAACGGCAGGCGAGTATTCAGAACGACGGGATCGAATTTGTAGCCGGTCGGAATGTAGCCGCCGCGCTCCATGAGTTCATATTTGGTGTTCATGGCCTCGGTGGTTCCCTTCGTATCGGCGCGGACCACATTCTCGATCACGACGACGTTGCTGGGCTGCCGCACCGCATAATAAGGTTCGGCAGTGACGACCAGTGCAAAGGCCTGCAGATCGGTGGTGACGTCCACCTTGCTGCGGTGGTTATCGCCAACTAAGATTTCGCCGAGGTTGATTGCCCGGCCCTCTGGAGAGATTGCCCAAAGTACGTAAGTGAGATACTCGCCACCGAACGTCGTTGGCTTCTGCAGGTTGCCAAATTCAACGTCGATTTCTGTATAACCTTTCTTGCTTTCCACTTTCGCTTGACCAGTCGCTGCAGGCATCAGGTTAGTCCCAGCAAAGTCCAGCTTGGTGGCTCCTCCGCGATGCTTGTAGTTGATCGCCTGCACGCTACGGCTGGTCACGGACGAGTGAAATACGGGAGTCGGGTTCATGGGTTCAACCACGAATTCTGTTCGAGAAGTGGTCTGAGCAAACGAGCCCAGACTGATAAATATTCCGGCTGCTAACGAGAGCGTAGTGTTCAAAGTATCTCCTTCAGGCAGTTGCCCGCCGTGTTGCGTTTCGAACCGTTTGGGTTGGCATGTTCGCGGTCCTGGTTGTTGACCTCTCTGATCAGGCGGACTACCGCCTCGCATCCGCCGCGGTTCCACCTTGAAGTTCAATTGTCGAGAGCGCCAGGGGCGAATTCTTGTTCGCCGAAGAAGTTCACGGCAACACACTCACGAAGATTGCTGATGAGCTGGAGGAGGTCGCTTGCAGCTACTTTCAGTGACTGTGGAGCGACCTCGAGATCAGGGATCGTCGGCCGAGGCTCCGATTGGTGGCCATTCGTGCACAAGCGAATAGAGATCGGTTGTTTCATCTACCGGGACAGTGCTGGTACGGGGCCCTCTCTTCGTGGGAAACTTAATGCATGAACAAGCCGCACCTTGAAATCACCCAAAACAACAAATCGGGGCTGCACGGCAAGTGCTCAAGTTGCGAAACGTACTTTACAAGTGGCGGGCCCGGACTGGCCAGAAATCCGGGGGCAGCGATGAAAAGCATGCAGCGGCAATTTGATAAACATGTCAAGCAGACGCACAGGCACGAGGAGCCATCTGAGTGCTAAAGGATCGTGAAAGAAGTACGAGGCGAATTAAGCGTTTCGCTATCCGAAGGAAGAAGCAGCAGCCGGCGGCGGGTTGCGGGCAACCGAACAAGCCCCAGCTTCAAAGACCGCTCTGGTGTTTTACCCCTTCAACAGTATCATTGCTCACGCGCCTTCCCTTGGTGCAGAAAGGAGCGCATTCGCGGACGCTATAATCTCCTGCAATGGCGCTGCACTCGGTTGCGAAGAGACTCTTCCGAACATTTGCCAGGGTAATCCCAAAATGCGGTATGGTTTCGCAGGCCGTGGCTTTCAACATGTTCCTTGCATTGTTTTCGATCCTGCTGATTGCCGTGGGGCTCATGGGCAGTTCCCTGAGTGGGAAGAGCGGCCAGGAACTTGGGGCGCGCTTGTCAGCGATTCTGCCTCCGGGAAGCTGGCAGCTTGTCTCCGAATCCCTGGTCCGCCGGGAAGTGAACCCCTACAACTGGGTGCTGCTCGGTTGGGTCGGGACGTTGCTCGTGGGCTCGCAGGCGATGAAGCTCATCATCGAAGCAAAGGCTGTGGCGTGGTCGCTCCGTCTGGCGTAACCGACTTCCCCAGTGTAAAGCGTCACAGTACGGTCAGTACTGGGACCCAAGGAAGGCTTCGAGATGACATTGATTAACGTCGCTTTTCGCTATGGCACACAACCAAGGGAAGCCCAGACGCGCGCGATGGCGCGCGTGCAAGAGGTCTACGGTATCTGGCGCGTAACTCTTAACGAAAAAGGGCGCACGCTTCGAATCGAATACGATGCCTCCCGTCTGTCGGAATGTGGGGTTGCCGGTTTACTGCGAAGCGCAGGGATCGATGTGTTGGAAAAGCTGGCCCTCGCGTGAGATCCTGCAGCATCAAGCCCGTCTTATGATCCTCGCGAGCGCGGTAACCAGGAAATCTGCACAGTTATGCAGCCTAAATGAGTAACCCTCAGCCAAACGCCTGTATTCGGGAAGTGTTCGGAGTGCGGTGCAATCGTCGCTATGTTAGCTGCTCAATGCCCGGGGAAGTTGGCGCTCGCTGAACCTATGCGCACACTTGAAGAGATCTTCGATCAGCACGTTCTGGAGCAACACTCCCGGTGAAAGCCGTGTGCAACGTGTGCAATGGCCAGGCCTAGAATTTTGCATTAGGCCTGGGTAATTCTTTCGAAGGGTGGAAGCAATGCCGACGCCAGTCACTCTCCCAAGGTGCGCACGAATCTCCTGAATGGCAGCTATGTGCGGGTACTGTCAAGAACTCGTGGCACGAGTTTGCCGGCATTGCGGCAGCTTTACGCGCGCGCTCTCCCGCCTCTAACGGCGTGATAAAGAACCAAGATAAGCACCGCCCCAATCACAGCGACGAACAGGCTATACAGGTTTACACCCGTGACGCCGTGCGCTCCGAACATGGTGAACACCCAGCCCCCAACGACCGCGCCAACGATTCCCAGCACGATATCGAGGATTACCCCCTCGCCACTCTTGTTCACTAGCTTGCTGCCTATGAACCCAGCAATCAAACCCAACACGATCCAGGCCAAAATCGACATAATCCGTCTCCTTAGTACTTGATTATTGGTACTCGTTCAGTTTTATCAAAAGTAATTTCAAGAAGTCAGCGCGGGCCCCCGAGGCGTCCCCAGGTATGAGGCAACACTCGAGGGTCCAATCCGACTCTCAAGCAGCCTGGCTGTATGCATCTGAGCCGTGCTGCTTTACCATTTTGTTGTAGACGCCCATTAACAGAAATGCCGCCGGCCACTGTCCCACAAACAGAGCCCAGTCGTCCTTACCCACGATCTTCAGAACGGCTGACGCAGTAATGGAGGCGAATGCCGCCGCCAAGTAGCCAGAACTCGGGACCTTGGACGTTTTCGACTCAATGGCACCCGTGAAGCGATCTTCTAAAACGCCGCTACGAACCTTATCTTGCATGAGAACTCCTTTTTCATTGACTCGTTATTTTTATGCCGACTTCTTTACTCTGGTCTTTCCGCCGTCTTCACTGACGCGTTTGTTGCTCTTGACAGCCGCCTTTGCCTGATCTCCTTCGACTCCCTGTTCGAGTTCCGGGGAATCAACGATTCCGTTGGCTGCTTCCTGCTGTTCTTCAGAACCCACTTCCTTAGCCTGCGAGTTGATCTCTTCTGCGAGGTCGGCTAGTTTTTCGTCAGTTTCCGTCTCTTCGGCCAGAGTCTCTTGCAGCAAGGAAGCGTGCTGGGTCTCTCCAAGTGTCGTGGCGATTTCGCTGACCGCCCCGTACGCGGCAATCTCGTAATGCTCCACGCGCCGGGCGGCACCGATCAATCCCGCGTCCAACACGGCATCGTCAAAACCCTCTTCCATCAACTCGGACCCTTCTTTGACCAGGCCTTCCATGCCCACACACTTCTTGCCTGTGGGGTTTTCGTTCAGCGATTTGAAGATCTCTTCCAGACGCTGAACGTGAACCTTGGTCTGTTCCAGGTGGTTTTCGAAACCCGCTTGAAGTTCATCTGAGGACGCCGCTTTGGCCATTTTTGGAAGCGCCTTCACCAACTGAGTTTCGGCGCTAAAAAGGTCTTTCAATTCGCCTACATATAGTTTCTTCAAGTTCTCGTTTTGCATCATTCCTCCAGGAACCGGTTATCGTTCGGTGATCAAGAATTGGTGCGGTCGTCACCCCCCGCTGGGGGGTCAGGAGATGGGGAGGCAGCGGACCGACGTTCACTCAGGTCCGCTGCACTCCTTGCGTCAAGCTACTTCACGAATTTGGGTGGAATCGTGCTTTTCACCAGTAGCTTCCCCGGTGGAAGAAACATCCTCGGCGCCGGTGCGATCGAGGATTTCCTTTGCTTTCTTGGTCCACTGAGAATCATCGGAATGCACGGAAAGCAGTATTCCGCCATCCTTAACGCGGCCTTCATAACGTTTCGCTTCGTATTCGGGAATTCCCATGCCAATCAACGCGCCAGTGAGGCCGCCGATTGCTCCACCGGCACCGGCTCCTGCAAGCGCCGCCACGATTGGCCCTGCGGCAATGAACGGTCCTAGCCCTGGAATTGCGAGTGCGCCAATGCCCACTAGCCAACCCAGGCCGCCGCCGAGTAGTGCTCCGGTTCCGGCGCCCGTTGCAGCGCCCTCCGGTGCTTTGGTGTTCTTCTCATGGGCAAAGTCCTTGGTGCCCGTGTTCTCGGGAAACAGCACGGAGATATCAGAGTTACGAAATCCAGCTGCCTTTAGGGCATCAACCGCACGTTCCACACTTACGCGAGTTGGATAAATGCCAAATACTGCTGTGTTTTTTCCTGCCATGGTTACTTCTCCTTTGATTAGCTCCGAAATAAGTTCCAGAGGTTATTGCTGCGGTTTAATGTCCAGTTCGCTGCTGACCTTGTCCTGGCCCGCCACTTCAGCAGCCTTGGCTTCGATTGCTCGCTTCTCTTCTTCAGATCGGACGGGACCTTTCAATGTGACCTGCCCGTTCTGAGTGACGATCTTGACGTTGTGCGCGTAGGTCGAGAGCGACTTATCCTTCACGATTGATTGTCGTATCTGTTGCGTGATTTCGCGGTCAGACCGGTTTTCCTTTTGCTGATCTGCCGTGGGTTGGTTAGCGTCTCGATCGCGCTCGTTCGTCTTGGTGTTGTCTGCCGCTGGCGAGGCCTGCTGACTGGCTGGTTCCTGGGTGCGTGCCACTAATCCCCCGCCAAGTAGCAGACCGCCGCACAACAGCGTGCGAGCTATGTTCCTGCAATTAAGCATCATCATGTTTCCTCCTGGTGTGTGTTCGTGCGAAATGGCCCACCGCCGTTCGCGGAGGCAGGCCCTCGCTCGACCCGCTCAAAAGCTGTGAGCTAATCGGGCCTTTGAATTGATAAGTGGTCCTGGACTTCTCGATCCCCGGCATATGATTTCGCAACCCGAACCGCTTTATCGCGGTCATCACTGCTGACCACAGATCCGGACAGCGTGACTACGTCGGAAGTCAACGTCACTTGAATATCCGTGCTGTCTAGGCCCGGCTCGTTCTTTAGCTTGTCTTCAATCACGCCTCTTGCTTCAGTCGAGCTGGCGCGTGTCCGCGTATCGCTTTTCTGGACCCGGTCCGATGCTTCGGCAACGCGTGCCTCAGTTCCGTACTTTCTTACCGCCGCCAGAAAGGTATGCGAACCCTCGGGAGCTTTTACTTCTCCTTTAAGAATTTGCGCGGACGGGACCATCCGGCCGTACAGAATACGCGTGCCGTCTTTATCCTGAGTAATCGATGCGCCGTTTACCGTAATTCCCGCAAAAGCGCCGCGAGCGCGAGAATAAGTGAGCACTTCAGCGCGCATCTTCCAATCCGTTGTGCCTTCCACATGGCGTCCGACCGGGCCTGCCGCTGCAGATGCATCAGCACCGATCTTGAACTTGCTGGAGAGCATCTTTTCCATACCCCGGTCATTCATCACCAGCATGACCACGTCGACGGCTTCGCCGCCGATCTGCAAACCCCAGCTCCCTCCCGTCACTGTGAAAGGTGCAGGCGCACTCCATCCAGATGTAGTGCGGCAGGTTGCGATTCCTCTTCCGTGCCGTCCTCCGAAGACGAAGCCTATTTTGACCATCGACGGTATGACTGCGAGGCACTTCGCAGAATCGAGAAGTTCTTCCGGAATCCCCTTATCGGGAGTTCCCATAATCTCGTCTAAAACGTTTGCGGCTGCGTCCATTCGTTTAACCTGTTCTGACGGTTCCTCAGCGGCAACCGCCAGTGTGCTGACCAGTAGTGCGGCGGTCAGCATCGCGAACATCCGTGTTTTGAATCTCATTGCGTACATCCCTCTGCGCGGAAATCCGCGCGTTTGTAAAGTTCACCCTTGGGCTGCGTTCATCTGCCCTAACTTTGTTTGATTGGAGAATTGCGGGTCGCCAACCGACGTCAGTGTCGATCCCTATCGATGAGGAAGGAAAAGGAGGTCGAGTTCAACGATATGGGACGCGTCACGCGAATACCATCCACCGCGCGCTGTATGAGAAGGAACGCTTCACTGTAGTGCCGACCCAGGCGAATGTCGGGTACCCGGAAGATGGTCAAAGGAGCACAGACACGAGGGCGCGACGGGGTGTAGACTTCAACTGGCATATCCAACCGCGGAGTTACACCCGCAGCGCCATGCCCGATGAGCGATTTACGAGAGCGATTCGAGAGAGAATTATTACGACACCGTCCCACAAGCGGCCTGATCCGGCAGAGATCCGACGGCTGCTCGCTGGTACGTCTCTGATCCGCAACGGCTGTGACCTTGATCTGCTGGTCTTTTTGTACCGCATCCTCGGACACTCTTGACCAGCCAGCAAATCGCTGCCTTTGTGGGACGCGACATGAAGGTAGTCGCGGAAGCTCTGGATGCCTTTATAGCTGCCGGTTTTGTGGAGCGGCTTCAGAATCCAACCCACGCCGACCGCATGTATCTCCTTGTGGTCCACGGCCCAGAGGGCAAAGGCCTGGACAGACTGCTGGAATTGGCTTCCACCCGACAAGGGCGGCAGGAAATCCTTACAATCCTAAACTCGCGGAACGAACCGCGCCCTGAGCACTTACGCCGCTCTTGGCACCCGGGGGAGAATTTTTCGCGATTTCTTTCACGCCCTGGTAGCCCTGATGAAGGAGAACCAGGTTGTCGCGGTGTACAACCACGAGAACCCCGAGATGTTGGGGATGAATTCGATGATGGGCGACTTCGCCATGAGCTCGCTGGTCGACAACATCATCCTTATGAACTGGATCGAACTAGGTGATTCCTTCCGGCTGGGCTTGACCGTCGGCAAGATGCGGGCGAATCCTGTGGACCGAGTAACGCACAAATGCGAAATTCTTGACCGCAAAGGCATGCACGTGCTGCCGCGAGCGTTGCCGGTGACTAAGTTACCATTTTCGACTTACGGCGGTCTCGTGTCACGAGCTCCCGAGCGTCGCAGCGCCAGGGGCCCTCGGCAAATACAGGCAAAGGAGGCGCCCTCCTCATGAGTCTACCGAGCGACGTGCTCTTCAGCCCCGATCTTTGGGGAACGGCACTGGAGAAATATGCCCGAGCTGCCCGCTTGACCGTCAAGTTGTTCGATCGGGAGATGCGAGCCGTCTCTGGTCCCCTCCATCCTACTCCTTTGTTCCAATTGTTCGAACAGAGTGGATTCGACCCTGGAATTTTTGCTGAGTGCGCGCGCCGCTGTCTGGTGCAGACAACAGATCGACCCGCGGTCATCGTCTCCCAACGCCATGGCTTGGCGGTCATCGGAACCTCATTCGTACTGGAGGGAAGCATCGTGGGGGCAGCTGTCGGCGGATACGCATTCGCGGATTTCTCTCAAGTGTCGGAAATTCAGCGCTTGGCGCGCGAGGCCGGTATCCAGTTTGAACGTTTGTGGGAAATTGCGCGCCAGCAGCAGCCCGTGCCACAGAGCCGATTAATCGTGAACGGCGAGCTGCTGCAAGTTCTGGGCGACGCCCTGCTTCGAGAGAACTATCGGACACGTCAAAACGCGGAGACCGCAGCTATTGTTGCCTCTTCCGACGATGCCATCGTTAGTAAAGATCTCAACGGGGTCATTGCCAGTTGGAATCGAGGGGCGGAACGGATATTCGGCTACACCGCACAGGAAGCGATCGGGCAACCGATCACAATGTTAATTCCTCCAGATCACGCGGAGGACGAGCCGATGATTCTGAATCGCATCCGCAAAGGAGAGACTGTCGATCACTACGAAACGCTGCGGCAGCGCAAAGATGGGACGTTGCTCGATATCTCACTAACGGTTTCTCCTATAAGGGATCCAAACGGCCGAATCATCGGTGCGTCGAAAATCGCCCGCGACATCACGGCGCGCAAGCGTGCAGAAGAAGCGATTCGCGAAAGTGAGCAGCACTACCGCATCTTGTTCGATCTGGGTCCCGTGGCCGTCTACTCCTGCGATGCTGCGGGTGTGATCAAGGAATTCAACGGCCGCGCTGCGGAATTGTGGGGCCGTACACCGGTTCCGGGAGATACCGACGAGCGGTTCTGTGGGTCATACAAGTTATTTCGTCTCGACGGAAGTTTTATGCCCCACGATCAGTGCCCCATGGCCGAGGTCGTGAGCGGCAAAATATCTGAGGCTCGGGACGCTGAAGTCCTCATCGAGCGACCGGACGGTTTGCGACTTACCGTCATCGTAAATATCCGCCCCCTAAAAAGCCAGCGTGGAGAAGTTATGGGAGCGATCAATTGCTTCTACGACATCAGCCAGCGGAAGCAGGCCGAAGAAGCTCTCCAACGCGCGCATGATGAACTCGAATTCCTGGTGCAGCGGCGCACAGAATCTCTACGACGGCTATCGAGCCATTTGCAGCATGTCCAGGACGAACGAGCGACGAAGGATTGCTCGCGAATTGCATGACAGTGCGGGGCAGTATCTGGTGGCACTCAAGATGAACCTCGCGCAGTTGAACCAGCCTGACCCCGTGAAAACGCGGGCGGTTCTGGCAGAGTCAAACCAGTTGCTGGACACATGCCTGGCGGAGATCCGTACAATCTCTTACTTGTTGCATCCGCCGATGCTCGACGAGAGCGGGTTGGCTCCTGCAGCGGCGTGGTATGTGGAGGGGTTCAGCAAGCGCAGCGGCATTCAGGCTAACTTAGAAATATCCCCGCGTCTCGAACGGCTGCCGGCGGACATTGAAATGGTTTTGTTCCGGGCACTGCAGGAGAGCTTGACCAATGTGCATCGCCATTCTCGAAGTTCGAAAGTAGACGTTCGGCTAGAAATGGAAAACGGTCACGCCGTCTTGCTCGTAAGAGACTATGGGCGTGGATTCCCGCCGGGGGAATTGGAAACCCTTCACGGCGGCTCCGGTTTGGGAGTCGGAACTGCAGGCATGCGGGAGAGAGTGATTGAGCTCGGCGGGTTGTTAGACGTTGCCTCGGAAGAACCTGGCACTTCCGTGAAGGTGGCGCTACCCGTGGCGAAGGCCGAAGCGCGCGCCGCACAATCTAGGGAAAGCTCGGCAGACCGCAGTTCCGCGGCCTAATCAAGGCAGGCGTCTGCAACTGGGTCAATTCGCTGGCCCTCGAAGAATGTCTTTTTGTTCATCACCGCCTCGATCCCATTGAAGATCTCCCGAGTATCGGACTTGGGAGCAGCTCCCTTAATTCCAGCAGCTTTGGCCTGTTTAACCAGCTCAGACGTGACGTAGATCGTGACCAAGAGGATCGGAACAGACGGAAGAACACGTCCAAGCACCCGCGCGGCTTCAACCCCAGTCATCCCAGGCATGAAGAAGTCCAAAAGGATGATGTCCGGCACACATTCCTGAGCTTTGTCGACGGCGTCCGCACCGTCCACTGCCTCCGCGCAAACTTCCCATCCAGGATGTTGCTCCAGCAAACCATGCAGACTATGCCTTACAGCGCGGCTATCGTCTGCGATCAGAATTCGAAGCGGCATAAGTTGGCAAGACCCTCGCCAATTATGCTTACAAATTCAATCGAGAGGAATGCCCTCACAGCTGTACTTGCACGATAAAAGACGTGTACACGCGCTGAAGATCTCGGGAAGAGAGGACCACCAAGCGTTCCCGCCGCGTCGGCAACTGTTCGATGCGAGTCCGTGATAGATCGATCGCTCTCCCAGCAGCGGTCTACGCCAAGAAAGAACGCTTCGAGCAAAAGTGACCAGACATCGGAGCGTCGGCAGAATTATCCTTCGGCTCATGGGAAGCTCCACTACGTTCAAGACCAATCACGAAATTCCGAGAAGCGGAGTCTATCGGGTTTTCCACGCCCAACACCCAATGCGGGAGATCTGTCTTTTAAAAGACAAGACGTTTCCTGCATGCCCACAATGCTTATCCCCAATCAGGTTTGCCTTGATTAGCGCAATTCCGATCGAATCAGCAAGAGGACGCTTTCGACTGCTGATGCAGGCGAGATACAAAAGACCGCATGTTTTGCTGGAAGTAGGACCGAACAACAACTAGAAGCGACTATACCGGCGCACTTCTACCCGGAAGATTCAAAGGAAAGCCAATGGAGAGCCTCCACCGATGTAACCAAACAGCGGAAACTGGATCCATGGTTTGGTTTGAGCGTAGGGATGGTTTTGGTGTCGGTGATCGGACTCCTCCACACTTATCTATCCCACTGATGTCTATCGCCAATCCTCCTGCTCGTCCCGCCCGTTTTTTACTTACCAATGTGAGGTGTTCGGTTGATCCCAAAGCGTGCGGCAAAGCCGCCGGAAGGCGAGGCGCTGGGCGATGTTGTGCAATCCCTTTATACCTCTGGCATTGATCAACGATGCGAATCTTGCCATGAACACCGTTAGGAGAAAGCCATGCGGGATCTGAGACAAGGATGCGCCAGCGAAAGGCAGGAGGAAAATACAGCGCGAGCGGATGCTCTGGTTCTATTCGGGGCGATGGGAGACTTGGCATACAAGAAGATCTTTCCTGCTCTCTACCATATGGTTCGACACGGTCACCTGGATGTACCGGTGATTGGCGTGGCCAGGGCTGGACGCACCGACGAGCACCTCAGGGAGCGCGTGCGCGACAGCATCCGGCAGCAGGGAACTGAGATCGATCACGCAGCACTGTCCAAGCTGTTGCAATTGCTTCGCTATGTCGGCGGTGATTACCAGAAACAAGAGACTTTCGACCTGTTAAAGAAAACGCTTGGCTCGTCCAGTCGCCCAGCGCACTATTTGGCGATTCCGCCAAACCTCTTTATAAGCGTCGTCGAGTCTCTCGCCAAGTCGAACTGTATCAAAAATGCGCGGGTCATCGTCGAGAAGCCTTTCGGACGCGACCTTGCTTCAGCGCAGCAGTTGAATACTGCACTTCGTGCGGTGCTTCCAGAATCAAGAATCTTTCGGATCGACCACTACCTTGGTAAAGAGGCGGTCCTCAATCTGCTGGTCTTTCGCTTCGCCAACAGTTTTCTGGAGCCGATCTGGAACCGCAACTACATCGAGAGTGTACAAATCACGATGGCAGAAAAGTTTGGCATTGAAGGTCGGGGTAAGTTTTACGACGACACCGGCGCAATCAGGGACGTGGTGGAGAACCACATGCTCCAGGTCGTAGCTTTTCTAGCCATGGAGGTTCCCACCGGGCTCCATTGCGACGCGATCCGCGATGAACAAGTCAAAGTATTCCGCAGCATTTCGCCGCTGGATACAAAGCATCTGGTTCGAGGACAGTTCAATGGCTACAAAAACGAAAAGGGCATCGCACCTGACTCAAAGGTGGAAACGTTTGCCGCCGTGCGCCTGGAGGTTCAGTCATGGCGGTGGTCAGGTGTGCCATTTCTGATTCGCGCAGGAAAGTGCCTGCCGGTGACAACAACGGAAGTGCTTGCCAAACTCAGAAAGCCGCCGCTCGACATTTGGAGGGACGAATCGAGCAATGTTTTCCGCTTCCGCCTGGGTCCAGGTGAAATTTCGCTTAGCCTCACCGCTCGAGTGAAGCGAGCCGGCGACGATCTTGGTTCCAAACCCGCAACCCTTTCCGCGCTCGAGGAACACACCGCGGACGAAGTTGACGCCTATGAGCGTCTTTTGGGGGATGCGATGCATGGAGATGGCATGCTGTTCGTTCGCGAAGATGCAGTGGAAGCTGCGTGGGCGATTGTCGACCCCATTCTCGCGAATGCAACTGCCCTGCATTCCTACCAGCCAGGCTCGTGGGGACCTTCTGAGGCCGACCGCTTGGCCCAGGACGTGGGCGGCTGGCACAATCCCGAAGAAGGCAAAGAGAGCGCAGACCATGCTCCGAGTTCCGCGCCATAGAACGGTCTCGAACTCGAGTCATGACGATATCATCGGGTAGTGTTGTGCATTTAACTATATCGCTACACGATAAGTGTGGGCCTTCCTTAGGTTAGAAAGACTCTAGAAATTACGGAACTGGATAGCTTTTTGGATGTCCGCGCTACCTCTTAGTACCCATCCCCCATGCCGCCACGCCCACCGGACGGGGCGCCCGTTGCTTCTTCCTTAATGTCGGCGACCAGAGCCTCAGTGGTCAGCATGAGCGCCGCGATGGATCCGGCATTGGTGAGAGCTGTACGCACTACCTTAGTGGGGTCGAGTACTCCGGCTTTGACCAAGTCTTCATACTCTGCTGTCAACGCGTTGTAACCAAAGTTCTGGTCCTTCGATTCGAGCACTTTGCCAAGCACGATGGCGCCTTCTTCCCCCGCGTTTCCTGCAATCTGTCGGATCGGTTCCTGCAGGGCGCGCTTCACAATGTTGACGCCGATCTGCTCGTCGCCCTCCACTTTCAACTTGTTGAGAGCCGTTGCACACCGCGCCAGAGCGACTCCCCCTCCGGGGACAATACCTTCCTCCACCGCGGCACGAGTCGCGTGCATGGCGTCTTCGACGCGAGCTTTCCTCTCTTTCATTTCGGTCTCGGTCGCCGCACCCACTTTAATCATGGCCACACCACCCACGAGTTTCGCTAATCGCTCTTGCAGTTTCTCGCGGTCGTAGTCACTCGTCGTCTTTTCAATCTGGCCGCGAATTTCCTTCACGCGACCCTCGACGTCACCCTTTTTGCCTTTGCCCTCGATAATGGTGGTGTTGTCTTTGTCGATGGTGATCTTTTTTGCCTGTCCAAGATCCTCAATCTTCACGTTTTCCAGCTTGACGCCGAGATCTTCGGTGATGGCTTTCCCTCCGGTGAGGGTTGCGATGTCCTGCAACATGGCCTTACGCCGGTCACCGAAGCCAGGAGCCTTGACGGCAGCCACCTGCAAAGTGCCACGCAGTTTGTTGACCACTAGAGTCGCCAGTGCTTCTCCCTCTATATCTTCGGCGATGATGACCAGCGGCTTGCCACTCTTGGAGATCTGCTCAAGCAAAGGGAGGATGTCCTTCATCGAACTGATCTTCTTTTCGTTGATCAGGACGTAGGCGTTCTCGAATGCGACCTCCATGCGCTCTGGATCGGTGACAAAATAGGGCGAGAGATAGCCGCGGTCGAACTGCATGCCTTCGACTACTTCTAGCTGAGTTTCGAGCGTCTTCGACTCTTCTACTGTAATGACACCATCCTTGCCGACCTTCTTCATCGCGTCTGCGATGATGTGGCCAATGGTTTCGTCGTTGTTGGCGGAGATACTGCCGACCTGCGCGATCATATCGCCGGTAACTGGCTTCGAAAACTTATCCAGTTCGCCGTTCTTGCGTTCGCCGGTCGTCGGATCGACGTTGCCGCAAATCGCCTCGACAGCTTTCTCAATCCCTCGCTTCATCGCCATGGGATTCGCGCCGGCTGCGACGGTCCGGACGCCTTCACGGTAGATCGCCTGAGCCAGAACAGTCGCAGTTGTCGTACCATCACCGGCAACGTCGGACGTTTTGCTGGCCACTTCGCGGACCATCTGAGCGCCTATGTTCTCAAGGCTGTCCTGAAGTTCGATCTCTTTCGCAACCGTGACTCCATCTTTGGTGATAATCGGCGATCCGAACTTCTTCTCGATGACTACGTTCCGACCTCTGGGGCCGAGAGTCACCTTCACAGCATCCGCCAGAAAGTTCACGCCACGCAAGATCGCTTGCCGCGACTCTTCTCCGTGTACGATTTGCTTTGCCATGATTCTTTCTCCTTGAATGTCGTCATGTTGCTTACGCCCCCTTTCACTTTGCGCGGGGGCAGTCAGCGGCTCTTGCGACCGCGCAATCGAGACTGCACGATGCAGGAGACCAGAAGACAGCGTTTCCTACTTCCGAGCACCGACGATGTCGTGAGCGCTGACGCTTTCTTTCTTGGCCGTACCCATAACGATGCCCAGAACTTCTTCCTCTTTCATGATGAGGAAATCCTCTCCATCAAGTTTGATTTCGGTTCCGGAGTACTTGCCGAACAGAATACTGTCGCCTTCTTTTACAGTGAGTGGGAACAACTTGCCTTCCTCGTTGGTCTTGCCCTTCCCCACAGAGATGACAGTGCCCTCCTGGGGTTTATCTTTGGCTGAATCGGGGATAATGAGACCTCCCCGCGTAGTTCCTGCCTCTTCGACTCGGCGTACCAAGATGCGGTCATGCAGTGGAGTAAATTTCGTTGCCATAATTGCAGCTCCTTTTATTCATGTTGTGATCCAGATGAAAGACCAGGCACGGGAAACTATATCGGCGGCGTGTCCTAAGTTACGGCCCGCCGGGAGCGCCACCTTCATCATCCATCCGTGACACGGCTTCTTCGTCTAAGTGCCGCTGAGTTAGGGAAAACGATTCTGAGGTGTTACTCGTACCTCTTCGCCAAGAGATGGACAGCAATAAGGCACTCTCCTCGATCGCTTCCAGATCATGCAATACTCCGCAGTCGAGTGCCAGCAAATGCCCCGCCGATACATCCAGTTTTCGATCGGCCAAATGTATTCGGAGCCGTCCCTTTAATTGCTGAATGGAGATCCTTCC
>Ga0134127_10000094_pt1 | contig 120837 bp, 75 predicted proteins | sample KB31753_FD_96459 | JGI IMG/M metagenome (GOLD analysis project Ga0134127, IMG submission 96459) | Terrestrial soil microbial communities with excess Nitrogen fertilizer from Kellogg Biological Station, Michigan, USA - KB3-175-3 | ecosystem: Environmental > Terrestrial > Soil > Unclassified ...
ATTGCGCCCCGTAACCTCACGAGAGCTCTTTTGGCCGGCTTGGACCACAAAAGGATGCCTGCCCTGATTTCCAATGACTTGCGAGTTTCCAAGATGGGAGGTTACTGGGCAGGGAGCGCGACGAACGTCGATCTCACGACGAATGCGTTCTTTGCGTTCGACTCGCCGCTGGGCTCGTCGGATGAAACGTACCGCGCGTGGCGCAACGCCCGCCCATCTCAGAGCGCGTCCAACGCGACTCCCTCTCCCCTCAAAGGGGAGAGGGCCGGGGTGAGGGGTGAGGCGGTTCGTTAGGCCAGCCCAGTGCGATTCGCGTCGCTCATCCTGTGGCGGGCTTGCGTCGGCTCGAACTTCGACTCTCGATTCTCGACTCATTCTCATTCTCATGGCCGGTCGGCGCGGACGCGGTAAAACCGGTTTATCGCAGCGGTCGTGAAGACGTCTTCCAGAACAACGTTTGTTGTCGCCGGCCCGTTCACCGTTTGGACCGAAACAAAGCTCGTCAAATCGACGCTGCGCTGAAGCGTGTAGCTCCAGTTGGTGCGTCCGGCGAACTGGACGCGCGCAACCCCGTTCCCGATCCGGAGCGCAAGGCTCTCCAACGGCGGCGCGGGAGTGGTCACGACGACGTTGTCGATGACGCCGCGAGCGAGGATTGAACCGGCCTCATCGCCCGCGTCGTTATAGGAGCTGATCGAGAAGGCGTCGACGCGGAAGTCCGTGAACGAGGCCGGGAGCCTCACGTTCTGGATTGGACCAAACGCCGCGCCATTTCGCGTCATCGTAGTCACCAGCGTCTGGTTGCTTGCGGTGTAGGCGAGTGCGATGCGGAACAGGTCATTGACCGGCATCTCCAGCGGGTAGCTGAAGCCGGGGATGAACTGGCTGTTGCTGGAGACAATCACGGGCGAAACCGTGGCCTCAATGATGTCCGCGGCGGGAAAATAATCCCACTCGACGAGGTTCGGCGAGTCTCGTCCGGTGCCGCGGTTGAACGCGGGGTTCGTCGCGGATTCGAGTCGAAACAGCCCGGCGGCGATTTCGAAAGTCGAAGGCTTGGCGGGGTTGGGGCCCGCTTGAATGCTCTGCAACCGCAGGTCGAATTGAAACGCGAAGTTGTCGCTCTTGCCGAGAATCGTGCCCAGCGGGCGGAAGAAGTAACTGTTCATGCGTGAAGAGTCCCACGTGACTTCGAGGACTTGATTGGCCGAGTTCCAGGAGAACAAGGAACCATCGCCAAACGTGCGCCAGCCGCGTGAAGTCGGTGACAGCGAAAAGTCTTCGCTAAACACCCCCGCGTCGCAAGAACAAGTGCCGATGACCGCGAGGAGGAAGAAACGCGTTGCACGGCTCGCGCTCACGCGCTCGCAGGGCAGGCGGGAAGCCCGCCCCACATTCGCGGTTCGCGAGCAGTGCGAGTCGGACGGACGCACGCGTTACCTCCTTGGCGCGTTGCCACCGCGCGGTGTGCGTGAGACACACGCCACAGCGTCAATTTCGCTCTTGCCACTCAGCACGTCGACGCGGATGAAGTTCACCTTGGGCAGGAACACGCTTCGCCCCAGGGAATCGACGGCCCATCCAATGTCGTACGGCGTCCCACCCGCCGAGCCGTTGTAGAGCATGCGGATGTCCTCGAGCGTCGCGCCGCCGAAATCACTCAAGGCCAGCCCCGGCAGTGGCGGTCGATGGGGATCGCCCGCGCCATCTGCCGGAAACGGGCCGTCAACCACCCCAGCCAGCGCCGGCTGGAGCGTGAAAAAGTCGACCCCATCCCGGCTGACCGAGACGCGCGTTTCGCCGTCGTTGGCTCCAAAAAGCGAGCCATCGGTGGCCGGCGTGCCGATCCAGTCGAATCTCACTGGATCGAACTCGTTCGTGATGATGAAACCGGGATTCCCGAACAGGATGAAATCGTACCCGTGCAGGTTCATCGGGTGATTGAGGATGGGTGTATGGAATTGCAGCACCAGGAAACCGCCGGCGCCTACGGAAACGATCTGGTTTGTGCCGTAAGGGGGGTTGAACGGGTCTGTCGCTTCGCCGAACGGGTTGGTCTGCGAAGGCGCGCCCAAGGCCGCCACGGGATTCTGAAAACGCGGCGAGGTGCCCGCGCCTGCTTCGTAGCTGACGACGCGGTCCGCGAAGTCCGCGGCGCGAACAGTGAGAATCGAACTGGCGACGGCCAGCACTAGGAGAGGAACGGATTTCATGCGACTGGTCTCTTTTTGTTTGGCCCGTCGATGAAAACGAGCCGGTTGTGGGTTGGGGAGACCAGCGCAGAGCCTGAAAACGAAAAAGCCTTCAGACCCCGGCAAACGGAGGTTGAAGGCACTCTGCAAAATTCCGCCGAAGACAGTTCGGCGAACTGGCCTCATCCTTCTCTTTGACGGAGAAGCCGGCCCCGCAGAACGGGGCCGCGACGAGCACAGCTGGACCGGTATCCTGACTTCGGGTTCTGCCTCGCTCCCGCCTTCCCGGCCGCTCGCGCGGCCAGTGGCTTATTGGGAGTTTGTCACCCGTTACAGTGGCGCAACCGTCCCCGATTTGCACGGGGTTCCCTGGCATCAGTCTGTGGTTTAGACGGACACAAACGTGTCCGATGTTTTCAAAGAGCGCGGTTGTGTTAACTTAGCTCCAGCTCCATGCCAAGCATAAACTGTCGGAATTGCTTACTCTGGACCATCGCGGTGCTCTTCGTCTTCGCATCGCGAGCTTTTGCGGCGCCCACGACAAAGCCCTACCGTGAAGACCGAATCTGGATCACTCCCAAAGCGGGCCATGACGCAGACCTCGATCGCGCCCACGCCGCGGAGCGGGTGAAGCTCCAACGCAAACTCACCGGCCTGGGGAACATTCAGATCCTCCAGGTGCCCAAGGGCGTGGATCCAGAGGCACTCGTCGAGCGTTACCGCCGCGGGGGTCATGTGCTCACCGCGGACCTCGACTACAACATGTGGCGTCCGGCCGCTTCGCCCGACGATCCCCACTTCCTCGACGGCCTCCAATGGCACCTTCACAACACCGGACAAAGCTCCGGCACGCCTGACGCGGACATCGACGCGCCCGAAGCCTGGGATCTCCAGAACATGGCGACGAACATCATTGTGGCCTTCACCGACACCGGCGCGCGTATCACACATCAAGACCTTGCGCCCAACCTCTGGACCAATCCCGGCGAGACCGGACTGGATCCGCTGGGGCGCGACAAAGGCACGAACGGCGTCGACGACGACCTCAACGGCTACATCGACGACGTGCACGGTATCAACGCGGTAAACAACACAGGCGATTTGCTCGACGAATACAACCACGGCACGCATGTCGCCGGCATCGCGTGCGCCGCAGGCAGCAACGGACTGGGCGTCGCCGGCATCGCGTGGAAATCGCAGACCATGCCGCTCAAATTCATTTCGGGAGGCATCGGTACGGACGTCGATCTCGCCATGTGCCTGGATTACGCCCGACTGCACGGAGCCAAGGTCATTAATTCCAGCGTTGTCTCGCCCATGAGTTCGGCCACGCTCTCCAACGCCTACTGGAACGTGCGCCAGGCCGGGATCGTGGTTTGCGCGGCGGCCGGGAACAATGGAACGGACAACGACGTGACCCCCCTCTACCCGGCCAGCTACAAGATGGATAATATCCTGGCCGTCGCTTCCACCGATCGCAACGATCAGAGGTATCCCTTCAACAATTACGGCCTGAATTCGGTCCACCTCGGCGCTCCGGCGGTGGACATCTATTCGACCTGGCCGACCGCCGACAACGCCTACGAATTCAACACCGGCTCATCGATGGCCGCCCCCATGGTCGCGGGCGCAGCGGCGCTCCTCCGGGCGCGCTTCCCCAACGATACCGCGCAGCAAACGGTCGGGCGCATTCTCAATTCAGTGGACCCGCTACCCAGCCTCGCCGGCAAGTGTGTCACCGGCGGACGGCTCAATTTGCGCAAAGCACTCGATGTTGCGACGCTCCCCTTGTTCAACTTCACCAACGCGCCCTTCGCCTGGGTGCCGACCAACGGGATGACCTCGATGAGCTTCGCCACGGGCGACTCTGTCAATGGGCCCTTTCCTTTGCCGTTCACGCTGCCTTTCCATGGCAAGTCCTACAACCAAATTTGGGTCGGCGCGAACGGCGTACTGGGCATTACCAACCTCGGCCTGGAAGCAAGCGTGAACGCGAACATCCCTATGACGAACGCGCCCAACGCGATTTATCCATACTGGGACAATTTGAACCCAGCGCTGGCCGGGAGCGTTTGGTGCGGGGCTGCGGGCGCGGCGCCCAACCGCAAATGGATCTTGAGCTGGGTCGACGTGCCGCATAACAACAACGCCATGACGCTCCTCACGTTCCAGGCGATCCTCCACGAAAGCGGGCACGTCGGGTTCCAGTATCTTCAGGTCGAGAACGGTTCGGGTACGCTCGTCAAGGCCCGGAGCGCCACGGTCGGCATCGAGGATCCCACCGGCGTGTTTGGCTCTCGCTACACGCTCAACGGCGTGCCCAACCTGGTCACGAACACGCAGGCGCTCGTCTTCACGCCGCAAGTCGTGAACCATCCTGCGCCTGGATTGCAAGCGCGCCCCGGGCCTCTGCCGAACCAGATTGAATTGAACCTTTCGGGCGAGCCCGCGCAACCCGGTGCGATTCTTTACTCCACGGACCTTGTGGCGTGGTCGATGATGTATTCGAACCAGCTTCCTGCCTCCGGACTGGCGACATTCACCGAAACCGCGTCCGTGCCCCAACGCTTCTACCGCGCCGTCAGCGGGCCGTTCGTGCCGTAGGATGCCTACTGTAGCTGCGACCGTGAGGTCGCGGCAGAACGTATGGAGTCCCGGCTTTAGCCGGTGAGATGTCCGACGGGGCAAGCCGCACGTATTCTTCGAACGCGTCGCGTCATCGTGCGACCGGCCGGCTGAAGCCGGGACTCCGTGCTTGTCTGGCGTCGTCACGGTCCCTACTTTGCCTTCATGCCCCGACCGCGCTACGTCTGGCGTCAACTAACCGCCAAGCAGCGCGGGGAACTCCTGGCTTGGCGAAAGGAGAATCAACGTCCGTGGCATAGCCCGCCTCACAGGCCCAACTTCGGCCACCTCAACTTCCACATCAGCGCCGCTTGCTTCGAACACTCCTCGTACATCGGCCTATCGGCGCAGCGCATGGACGGGTTCAGCGAGGCCTTGCTGGACGTGTTCACCCGGCATGCAACAGGCACGCATGCCTGGTGCGTTTTACCAAACCATTACCAGGCTCTCGTGGAAGCGCCGAATGTACTGCGCCTGCTTTACGAATTGGGTCGATTCCTGGAACGGCGAAGAGGCCACGCGCGGGCGGCAGGTCTTCCATCGCGCGACCGAGCGGGCCATGCGCTCGGAACGGCACTTCTGGGCGACGCTCAATTATGTCCATCACACCCCTGTACATCACGGCTATGTGAAACTGTGGACTGATTGGCCCTGGAGCAGCGCGCCCGAATACCTGGAAGAGCTGGGCCGTGCAGAAGCCGAGCGCGTGTGGCGGGAATATCCATTGCTGCGCTACGGCGCGGACTGGGATCCGCCGGTGCTATAATGGGATCCGTGAACGAGTATGGAGTCACGGGTGAGATGTCCGACAGGGCAAGCCGCAGGTGTTTTCGGACGCCTCGCGCTATCGCGCGACTGGCCGGCTAAAGCCGGGACTCCGTACCCAGTACCCGTTTGATTGACCGATGCGGTTCGCATCGTCAAACTCCCGCGCTAACATAATTGCATGAACCGCATCCCGTTTTTCGCCGTCACCGCTGCGGCGTGTCTGCTTACCGCAACACCGTATTCCTCGGCAGCGGACAAAATCGAATTCACCCGCGACATCCAGCCGATGCTCGAATCGACCTGCGTCAGCTGCCACAAACCGGGCAAGGCCGAAGGCGGCCTCACGCTGATGACTCGAGCCGAGGCGCTCAAGGGCGGCGACGGCGGCGCGGCGATTATCGCCGGCAAACCCACCGACAGCCCGGTCTACAAACTCACCACCTTGCCCAAGGACCACGACGACATCATGCCCCCGAAGGGCGACCGGCTCACAGCGCGGCAGACGGAGGCGCTCCGGCTCTGGATCGAGCAAGGCGCCGAATGGCCGGAGAACCTCACCCTCAAACAACGCCCACGCATCAAATTCGCCGAAGACATTCAACCGCTGCTTGAGTTGAACTGCGTGGCCTGCCACCGCGACGGTCACTCCAAAGGCGGCCTTCGGCTGGATGAACGTGAACTGGCCTTCAAGGGCGGCGACAGCGGCCCGGGCATCGTTCCGTTCCAGCCCAAGAAGAGTCCCGTCTACACGGCCACGACTCTTTCCGCCGACGATGACGCACTGATGCCACCCGCCAAGAAGGGCGGACCCTTGCCGAAGGAGAAGATCGAGTTGCTCGCCAGTTGGATCGAACAAGGCGGCTCATGGCCGGATGGAGTTGTGCTCGCGCCCAAGAAGCCTGAGGAAATCGCCGGGGATGAGCCGACGGTGGTTTCAAACATTCACAAGAAAATCATCGCCAACCTGCGCATCACGAAGCAGGCCGACATGAAACTTTATACGAACTCTATCCCCGGCACGACCGTTACATACTCCATGACTCCCATCCCGGGCGGTGAGTTCGAAATCGGCAGCCCAGACGGAGAGAAGGGCCGCAAGCCCGATGAAGCCCCGCGGGTCAAAGTAAAGATTGCTCCATTTTGGATGGGCCAATGCGAAGTGACCTGGAATGAATACGAACTGTTCAATTTCCCCGAGCAGGAAGTCGCCATGACGTCCGAAACGAACAGCCCGTATCTCGACAAAATCGCAGACGCGGTCAGCCGCCCAACCAAACCGTATGTGGAGATGAGCTTCGGCATGGGCAAGGTCGACACCCCGGCCATCTCCATGACGCAGCACGCGGCCAACAAGTATTGCGAGTGGCTCAGCGCCAAGACGGGACACTATTACCGCCTTCCGACCGAGGCCGAATGGGAATACGCCGCCCGGGCCGGGACGACCACAGCCTATTTTTTTGGCGACGACCCGCATCAACTCCCGTCCGGGATGAGCACGCCCGCATTGGTCCGCGAATTCACCGGCACGGTCGAATACAGCGCCGGCGGTGGCGGCTCGTGGCTTCCCGTCAAAGTCGGCCAGGGGCTCAACGCGGGAGACAAGATTCGCACCGGCACCAACAGCACCGTGGCCCTGGATGTCGTCTACCGTGCTCCCTTGAAACTCCGGGCGAAATCCACCTATGAGGTTCTTCCGGCCGATTACATCGGGCAGTTCGCCTGGTGGGGCCGCAACAGCGATTTCAAATACGGGAAGGTCGGTCGCAAGAAACCGAATCCATGGGGCCTGTACGACATCTACGGCAACGTCGTCGAGTGGTGTCTCGATCAATACGAGGTAGACGGCTACGGCAAACTTCAGTCGGCTGGAGGCTGGCTTAAGTCCACCACCCCCTACCCGCATGTCGTGCGGGGCGGCCGCTGGGAGGATGAGGATGTCTCCCTGCTGCGCAGCGCAGCGCGGCGCGGATCGGAGCCCGCTTGGAAACAGCAGGACCCGCAGCTCCCGAAGAGCAAGTGGTACCACACGGACGCCCAGTGGCTCGGATTCCGCATCGTGCGCCCGCTGGAAGTGCCGCCGCCGGAGGAGCTGATTAAGGTCTGGAACAACGGGGTGGAGCGAGAGTAGGGCGAGACGCGCAGCGCATGCAGACGACTCGCTCCCCCTCCCCCCGACCCTCTCCTTCAGGGAGAGGCTACGCGCAGCTTGCGTTCCCCGCGTGCGGCGGGCTACGCTCGCCGGGATCAGCAACATCACTTGGTCAGGCTCGATGAAGAAACCAATCCACTTCTCGACGCTCGTTGCGCTGCTGGCCTTGGCCCTGGGCGCGGCAGGAGATCGCGTTCGTTATTCCGGAGGCACTTTCCACACGGCGCGTGAGGCCCAGAGTCAAGACGTGGGTGAAGGCACACCCAATTGGACGAATGATCCGGTCTTCAAGCGGGACGTCTTCACCTTCACCCGCGTCGAATACACCGTCGACGAGACCTACGGGTACGGCCACAGCGGCCAGATGCGATGGTCCATCGACTTTCCAGACAGCGACCTCAACTTCTCCTGGCGGCTGCAACAGGTCACGTCGCTCAAAGTGGATCCCGACGGGCGCGTGTTGAAATTGACGGACAAGGAGTTGTTCGATCAACCCTTCCTTTACATCGTCGAACCGGGGCGGCTCCGGTTCACGGAGGATGAAGTGCCCGTGCTGCGCCGCTACCTGCTCAACGGCGGCTTCCTCATGTTCGACGACTTTTGGGGCGACAAGGAATGGGGCAACTTCGAGAAGGAAATGAAGCGGCTCTTTCCGGATCGCCAGATCGAGGATTTGCCGCTCAGCCATGGCATCTTTCACTCCGTAGTCGATCTCCAACAAATGCCGCAACTGCCAGGGCTGCCGTGGTTGAAGTACTACCAGACCCGCGGCACCACTTACGAATTCAAGGAACGGGGCTCCGAGACAGTCCATTACCGGGCCATCCTCGACGACAAGCGCCGCATCATGGTGATGATTTGCCACAACACCGACCTGGGCGACGGCTGGGAGCGGGAAGGCCAAAACGAAGACTACTTCCATATTTTCTCGGAGAAGCAGGCTTACCCGATGGGCATCAATATCCTCGTCTACGCCATGACCCACTAGGACGCGATTTATTTCCCAACCACACGAATGGACGCCCATTTACACAACGCTGGTTTCGATCATCCTTCCGGGATGAAGCCTCCGGCCAGCGCGATTGCCAACCGTTTGAATCCGGTCAAGGCATGACGAATCTGCGCGGTATGTCGCTCCCATTGCCTCCGCCGCTCCCAGGCGCCTCGTCGAAGCCGAAGCGCCCCCGGAAGCGCTCGCTGCTCATCTTCGCGCTGCTGGCGTTGGTCGGCGTCGAGGCGGCGGTGGTCGTGCTCTTCATTTCGCGGCTCGCGCGCCGGGACAGTTCCCGGTTTCGTTCCCAGCCCGTCTATGCCGACCGGCACTCAAGTCCGGTCCCCGCCCAAAGCGGCCGAAAAACCTCGGCGCCCAAAGTTCCTCCCAAGCCGGCCCCCAAACCGACCGGCCCTCGTGCCGCACCGCCGCAGTTCACGATGGCCGGAGGCGTCTTTACAAACGAGTTGGCCGTCGAGTTGAAGCCCGCCACTGCGGGCGCGGTCATCCGCTATACACTCGACGGGTCCGAGCCGGAGGAATCGTCGCCCGTCTATTCGAAACCGCTCGTCATCGCCCAAACAACCGTTGTGCGCGCCCGTGCTTACGAAGCCGCGTTGGCCCCCAGCGCCAGTGTCAGCGCCAACTTCACCAAGCTCGATCCGAGTGTCCTCGACTTTTCCTCCAACCTGCCGCTGGTCATCGTCAACTCCTATAACCGTTACATCGGGCCGGGCGGATTCATTCCGGCTTCGGTGCGTTTCATCGGCCTTTCCGGCGAGCGCTCGACGCTTAGCGGTCCCGCCGACTTCGACGGCCAGGGTGATGTCAAGCGCCGCGGCTACACCTCCTTGCGCCTGCCTAAGCCCTCCATGACTTTCAAGGCGCGCAATGGCGATGGCGACAAGCTCAAATTCTCTCCATTCGGCCTCCCTGCCGAATCCGACTGGGTCCTCTACGCCCCGTATCAGGACAAAACGCTCATCCGCGACGCGCTGGCCTTCGAACTGAGCAACCAGATGGGCCGCTACGCGCCCCGCACGCGGTTCGTCGAGCTCTTCCTGGCCCGGGGCAACATGCCATTGACGGCAAGGGACAACCTCGGCGTCTACGTGCTCATAGAAAAAATCAAGCGCGGCAAGGACCGCGTGAACGTCGCCAAGCTCGGTCCCGAGGACAACGCCGAGCCTGATATTTCCGGCGGCTACATCTTCAAACGCGACCATGGCTCCATGTCCGGCGGAGGAGGCTGGGGCTTTTCGCAGCCGCGCGCCACGGACGACGGGGTCGGCTTCAAGACGCCGCGCGACCTGCGCCTCTTTTTCGTCGATCCCTCCGAGGACGAATTGACCACCGCCCAGCGCAATTGGCTGGCCCGTTACGTCACTCGCTTCGAGGACGTCCTGCACAGCTCGAACTTCGCCAACCCCACCGAAGGCTACGCGAAGTACCTCGATGTGGATGCTTTCATCGATCACTTCTGGCTGGTGGAAATGTCCAAGAATATCGACGCCTTCCGTTACAGTTCCTACCTGCATAAGCCCCGCAATGGCAAGATCACCATGGGGCCCTGTTGGGACTGGAATCTCAGCTTCGGCAACGCCAATTACCACGGCGGCGACGAAACCCAGGGCTGGTACTACAGTTATCTGCGCGACATCGAAATCTGCTGGATGACCCGGTTGCGGGACGACCCGGAATTTGTCCAGCGTCAAATCGATCGGTGGGCCGAGTTGCGCCGCGACCTCTTTTCCCCTGAACGGCTCCTGCGCCGGGTCGATGAGCTGGCCGCACAGCTTCAAGAAGCCCAAGCCCGAAACTTCAAACGATGGCCCATCCTCAACCGCTACGTCGACCCCAACCCCGAAACCCACGGCAGCTACCAGGGGGAGGTTCAGGCCATGAAACAGTGGATCCGAGGCCGTATCGCCTGGCTGGACCGCCAGTGCCTTTCCGCGCCGATTCTTTCTGAAAAAGCCGGCGCGGTTCGGGCGGGCGCTTCGCTCACCATTACCGCCTCCACTGGGAAAATCTATTACTCACTCGACGGCACGGACCCCCGTACCCGTGGCGGCGCACCGTCCAAGGCAGCCCGCGAGTACTCCGCACCGGTGTCCATCGACCGCGAACTGCAAGTCATTGCCCGTGTCCGCCGCGGCGACTCCTGGAGCGGCCCCACCACCGCGCGCTTCACGCTCGAGAAGCAAGGTTCAAAGCAGTAGCTTACCACAACGAATGTGGACGTCTCACGTAGCTGCGACCGTGAGGTCGCGGTTAGGCGAACCCAAGAGGCGCGGCAGCTGAACCTCTCCAGCCTGCGACCTCATGGTCGAAGCTACGCCAAACACCCACCTCGCCTGCCAGGCCGTGAGTTGCTGACTCTTTGCTCGCGCCGGGCCTTATTCTCCATTGATCCCTGGGCCTGCTGTCGGAATACTCCGCGCCAACAATTCAGACATCATGAAAACGAATCGCTCGTTGCTTCGTTGGACATTGGGACTCTGGCTCGCCAGCGTCAGCCTGGGAATTCAAGCTGACGAAGGAATGTGGCTCTTCAACGATCCGCCAAAAAAACTTCTCAAACAACGCTACGGCTTCGACGTGACGGATGCCTGGCTGGAACACGTGCAGAAGTCCTCGGTGCGCTTCAACAGCGGCGGCTCGGGCGAAGTCGTGTCCGAAGACGGGTTGATTATGTCGAACCATCACGTCGGCGCGGACGCGCTGCAAAAGCTCAGCGACAAGGACCACGACTACATGAAGAACGGGTTCCACGCGCGCACGCTCGCCGAGGAACAGCCCGCCAAGGACCTCGAGCTGAACATCCTCATGAGCATCGAGGATGTGACCGCGCGCGTGAACGCAGCCGTGAAGCCGGGTTTGTCCGACGAGGCGGCGTTCAAAGCGCGGCGGGCAGTCATCGCCGAGATCGAGAAGGAATCCCAGGACAAGACGGGCTTGCGCAGCGACGTCGTCACCCTCTACCAGGGCGGGCGCTATCACCTCTATCGCTTCAAGCGCTATACCGACGTGCGGCTCGTGTTCGCGCCGGAGCAGCAAATCGCCTTCTACGGCGGCGACCCGGACAACTTCGAGTATCCGCGCTTCGACCTGGATATTTCCTTCTTCCGCGCCTACGAGAATGGGAAGCCCGCGAAGTTTCAGCATTACCTCAAATGGGGCCCCGGCACGGCTGAGAACGATTTGGTGTTCGTGTCAGGTCATCCCGGACGCACGAGCCGGATGCTCACGATGGATGAGCTGGCCTACGTGCGCGATTATCGACTGCCCAAAACCTTGAACCGCCTGTTTCGTCTCGACGTCCTTCTCACCGCCTACAGCGGACGCAGCCAGGAAAACGCCCGGCGCGCGAAGGACGACCTGTTCGGCGTGCAAAACAGCCGCAAAGCCAACAAGGGGCGCCTTGAAGGTCTGCTCGACCCGGCCGTCATGGCCACGAAGGCCGCCCGCGAAAAGAAATTGCGCGACGCCGTGGCGTCCAGCGCGGAGTTCGAGGACGCCCGCGACGCCTGGGACCGCATCGCGGCGGCGCAACAGGTGATTGCGGACAATGCCAAAGTGTACAACCTCATTGAAGCCGGCTCCGCCTTCAACAGCGAGCTGTTCGGCATCGCCCGCACGCTGCTGCGAGCCGGGGACGAGCGGCCCAAGCCGAATGGCGAGCGGCTGCGCGAGTTTGCCGAATCCGGCCGCGAATCCCTCGAACTTCAGCTCTTCTCCGGCAAGCCCATTTACAACGACCTCGAGGAATTGTTACTCGCCGACTCGCTCACGTTTCTCGCCGAGGAACTGGGAGTGACGAACGCTCTGGCGCAGCGGATTCTCGCCGGCAAATCGCCCCGCGATCGGGCCGCGCAACTCATCAGCAGCACCAAGGTTCACGATGTGGCCTTCCGCAAGAAGCTCTACGAAGGCGGCGCCGCAGCGGTGACAGCCGCGCGCGATCCGATGATCGAGCTGGCGCGATCGGTTGATGAAGAGGCTCGTGGGCTTCGGAAAGTCATGGAGACGCAAGGAGAAGCCAAACAGCAGGCCCACGCCAAGATTGCCAAGGCCCGTTTCGCGGTCGAAGGCACGAGCACTTACCCCGACGCGACGTTTACGCTGCGGCTCGCCTATGGCACCGTGAAGGGCTACAAGGAGGGCGGGAAGATCGTCCCGGCCCACACGACCTTCGCCGGATTGTACGAGCGCGCCGCCGAGCAGCAATACCGCCCTCCGTTCGACCTCCCCAAAGTGTGGCTCGACCGCAAACGCAAGCTGGATCTGAAGACTCCGTTCAACTTCGTGTCCACCGCCGACATCATCGGCGGCAACTCGGGCAGCCCCGTCATCGATCGCAAGGGAGAACTGGTCGGCATCATTTTCGACGGCAACATCCAATCGTTGGTGCTGGATTTCATTTTCACGGACGAAGTGGCGCGCGCGGTTTCGGTCGATTCGCGAGGCATCCTCGAAGCGCTTCGAAAGATCTACGACGCCAGAAACGTCGTAACCGAGCTAACGACCGGCAAACGCGCCCAATAAAGTAGCTGCGACCGTGAGGTCGCGGGCTGAGTTCTCACGCAGCGACGAAACCGATGCCGATGGTCAACCTCAACCGCTCCGTCCCGCGACCTCACGGTCGCAGCTACCATCGCTTGCCATGAGCACGAAATCCGGTCCGCAGCTTGAGGACAGCCCGGCCCCGGCGCAGGACACTTCTGCCGCCGCTTCCTTTCGACCCTATATTCCAGCGTCCTACTCCCTTCGGGAGCTGCGTCCGATACCGCTCCTCGTCGGCTCGTTCCTCGGGATGGTTTTCGGCGCCTCCTCGCTGTACCTGGTGCTCAAGACCGGCCTGACGGTGAGCGCCTCTATTCCGGTGGCGGTGATCTCCATAGCCTTGTTCCGTATGCTCTCGAAGCTGGGCGCTCGCGACGCCACGATCCTCGAAAACAACATCGTCCAGACGGCCGGCTCGGCGGGTGAATCCATTGCGTTCGGCGTCGGCGTCACCATGCCGGCCATTCTGATTCTGGGGTTCGACCTCGAAGTGGCCCGCGTCATTCTCGTTTCGGTGCTCGGCGGTCTGTTGGGCATCCTGATGATGATTCCCCTGCGCCGTGCCCTCATCGTCCAGCAACACGGCACTCTCAAATACCCCGAGGGAACGGCCTGCGCGGAAGTCTTGAAAGCCGGCGCCTCGGAGGAATCCCGGGAAGTGGCGGCGCGCGCGGGCACGGCGGTTTCGGCCAAAGCCGCGTCCGTCGGCGCAAAAACCATCTTCGCAGGCTTCGGCATCGGCGTTCTCTACAACGTCGCGATGAAGGTGTTTCCCCGCTGGAAGGATTCTCCGGAGCAGGTTTTTTCCGGACATCTCAAAGGAGGATCCGTTTCGTGTGAGATTACGCCCGAGTTGCTCGGCGTCGGCTACGTCATCGGCCCGCGCATCGGGGCGATCATGGCCGCAGGGGGTGTGCTCTCCTACCTGCTGCTCATTCCGTTGATCAAGTATTTCGGCGACGGACTTGCCGCTGCGCTCCCGCCCGGCAGCACTCCGATTCGCGACATGAGCCCAGGGGATATTCGCAACGCGTACATTCTCTACATCGGCGCGGGCGCGGTGGCCGCCGGTGGCATCATCAGTCTGGTGCGCTCGATCCCGCTGATCTGGCACGGGATTCGCGAAGGCTTGCGCGATTTTGGCGGAGCGGCCGCAAGCCGCGTGGCCCTGCCCCGTACCGACCAGGACCTGCCGATGAAATTTGTGTTCTGGGGCATTGCCGCGTTGATCGTCGCCATCTATTTCGCGCCCGGCCTTCATATGAACCTCGTCGGCGGCATCATGATTGTCCTCTGCGGGTTTCTGTTCGTCACAGTCTCCTCGCGGCTCACGGGCGAAATCGGTTCCAGTTCCAATCCCATCTCTGGAATGACCGTGGCGACGCTGCTTCTGACCTGTCTGGTGTTCCTGCTGATTGGATGGACGCCCCAAACCAATCCGATGGTGTACGTCACGGCGTTGTCCGTCGGTGGAATTGTCTGCATTGCTTCTTCCAACGGTGGCAGCACGTCGCAGGATCTCAAGACCGGCTTCCTCGTTGGCGGCACGCCGCGGGCACAGCAAATCGCGATTTTAATTGGGGCATTGTGTTCGGCGCTTGCCCTCGGTCCAATCCTGCTTCTGCTCAATGACAGGGGCACGGTTTATGTTCCCGTGACGACCGAGTTGCGGACGGACCCATCGAAGCTGACCCAGACTGCCCGACTTCAAGGGCCCCAGGCGCGCGACGACCAGGAGACCTACCGCGTCTGGCACAAGCAGCACGAAGCCACCGGCGAGGCCCAACAATATCTCGTCGATGCCACGGGCAAGGCCGTTTATCTCGTGGATCCCGGAATCAATGGCACGGTCAAGAAGCGGCCGGACGGTAGTGATGCGCAAAAGTTTACTGCCCCAAAAGCCAAGCTCGTCTCCTACATCATCAAGGGCATCCTCGACCAAAAACTGCCGTGGACGCTGGTGCTCTTCGGGGTGATGATTGCGATCGTGCTGGAACTTTCCGGCATTCCGTCGCTGGCGTTTGCCGTGGGGGTATACCTCCCGATCTCCACGTCGATGCCCATTTTCGTTGGTGGCATGGTGCGCTGGCTCGTGGATTGGCAGCGCCGCCGGCACGCGGATTACGCGCACCTGACCGAAGAACAACACGTCGCCGAAGGCGACAAAAGCCCCGGCGTGCTGATGGCCTCGGGTTACATCGCCGGGGGCGCCATCGCGGGCATCGTTATTGCCATCATGCAAGGCGTGGACTTGCTGAGCGGCCGAAACGCCATGCTCGATAAATGGGCTCAGACTCACAACCCATTCTACGAGCGCCTGACGTCAATCTCACCCGACCTGCTCTCGCTACTTCCCTACGCCGCGCTGGTATTACTTCTCTATCTTGCCGCGCGCGGCGTCATCCTGAGCGGGCGGAAGCGGGCAGAAACGTAGCCTTTCGACGACGAAACTGTTGTGGGTCGTCGAGGCTCCTCAGCTTCAGTTCACGCGCTTCACGCGGAAGAATTGGATGGGCGCGGGCGAATTCGTCGAAAAGGTGAAATTGTAATTCGTGGCAAGGAGGTCGTCCGCCAGCGTCGTCCACGTCGGGAGGCTTGAGGCGGCTTCCACGCGGTACGACTGGCCCGGCACGGACTCCCACGTCACCGAAACACTTGCGTCCGTCACCGTGAATGCAGTCACCTTGAAAGGTTTGGTGAACGGGTTGTTGAACACCATCAGCACCGGCAAGTGATCGGAGGCCATCGCGTCGTCATCCGCGTTTAAGTTGGGCGGCAAGGGAGCGAGCAGGTCGGTCCGGAAGACTTGCGAGCTTTGCACATTCGAGAACAGCAGCGTGCTGGGCAGGATGTAATCATATCGTCGGCTGAGTCCATTCGTGTTCTGAATGGAGAAAGTCAGCTCGCTGCTGGTGAAGGGGCTGCGCGGCGTCGTCAGGTTCAAGGTCGTGCCGTTGGTCAGCCGCTGAATCGGCTGCCGGCTTCCGGTCGCCGGGCGCGCAATGTCCTCATTCATGTCGCCCGCCAGGATGAAGGGATGCAGGGCATTGGTAATGAGGAATCCCGTGACGAAGAAATTGGAGATCGCGCTGGCCTCGGCGGCCCGGCGTCTCGCGTCATCGGAGTTGTCTGTGCCGGACTTCAGGTGAGCGACGAAGAGATGCAACGGTTGCGAGAAGCCGGGCACGGCAAGCTGCGCTTCCAACAGGTCGCGCGTGAACGTGCCGTCGTAGCCGAAGTTCGTGAGGCTGGCGCCATCGAGATGATTCGTCCATCGTGTGATGGGGAAGCGGCTGCCGATTCCATTGCGAATGAAACCGTCCGTCCCGTGGCTGACGACGAGGGTGTACCCCGGGAGGAACGCCGTGACCCAATTCGTCATCTGCCCGCGCTGGTCATTGTTAATCTCATTGAACGAGATGACGTCCGGTTTGAGGTGCATCAACTGCCGCCCGATCGCCTGAACTTGCGGCGCGTTGGTGCTCCAATCCGATGCGCCGTTTCCCTTCAAGTTGTAGGTAAGAAGCGAGAACGCCGCGTTCGTGCAGGGCGGCGCGGGTATCACAGGTTCACCGAAGGAAACAGTCAAATCATCCACGCCCAAACCGTCGTCCGCGCCGGCGTCTTCCCTGTCAAACCAGCGCAGGAACAACTCCTGCCCCGCGGGAACAACGAGGCCCGTCAGGCTGATGCTGACAAAGGCGACGCGATTAGTGGGTTGATTGCCGTTCAATGCCTGGGTCGCATTCGTGTTCGGGCTGTGAAAGTCCAGGACGGGGAATGGGGTCCAATTCTGCAAATTCCGCGCATCCGCATTCGTGAGGTTCACCCCGACTTGATACGAGAACTCGAGTGACTGGACGACTGCGTTGGCCGCGCGCCATTGCTCGCCCGTGTAGGAAATGACGAGATTCGTCCGAGCGAATCCGGTGTCGTTCCAAAAGCGGATGCCGTAGGCGATATGACCCTGTGCGCCGGAGGCCACTGAGCCCAGGGCCCGTTCGGCCGACGCGCTCGAACCGAAGCTATACAGCGAACCCGTCGTGCTGGAACCGGTGCCCGCATTGTATTCGACAATCTCCTGGGGCGAGGCGCTTCGCGAGGCGTACCAGCCCGGCAACGTGAAATTGTTCACCCACGCGATGTCCAGGCCATTTGTAGAGAGCGAATCGAAGTCCTGCGCGTAAGTTCCGCCACTCATTGGAATCTGGCCCGGCGCAGTGAAGGCTACAAGAAGTGCCCCGAACCAAAGCGACGTCAGGGCTTGAACTCTGAGGAGGTCGGACCGCACGGGGCGCAACTTCCGCTGCAATCGCGCTTCGTGCAAGAAGAACGCCGAAACAAAGCCGCAAGTGAGCCGCACAAGGCTTCCTTTTTAGCAGGTGTCGAGCCGCAGCCGATGGCGGCTGGCAACGCGATCAAGGCACCAACCCCCTCGACGCAACTGTCAAATGAGTAGATGGAACTGTCCTCAGCCTGGACATAAGCAAAGCCAGCCGCGTCGATCCGACAGAGCCGGGTTTCGAATGCCAAATCACATTCTTATCTGCGGGTCAGATAACCAGGCCTCTTAAATCGTAGGTCGCAAATCGTAAATGGCGGAGAGGGTACGAATCGAACATACCTCGACCCGTTGAACGAGCCGACGACGGTTTTGAAGACCGCGGGGACCACCAGGCACCCATCACTCTCCCGCTTGGGATTTGCGATTTACGATTTACGCGGTTTTGGACGAGGCTTCATCGTCAGCCTCGTAAATCGTATATCGTAAACTCTTACCGTTTGGCTCTTGCGGCCTTGAGCATCGCCTCCGGGTCGGGGAATTGTCCCGACTCGAGCTTGGAATGGATTTTCTTTCCATTAACGGTGACTTCAAAGGCGCCACCGCTCGATGGCACGAGCGTGAGCGAACGGATTTCCTGCTTCAACCGCATGAGCTTTTCCGCCAGACCGACGGCATGAGGCTCGTAGTTTCAAGCGGCGCAGTATTCGATGGTGATTTCCAACGGCATATTCGCTTTACGTTGCCCGCAGGGTACGGCGGAGCAGGCTGAGGCGTCAAGCGGGGCGAATCCCGGGGTGCAGGGGGTGCATCTGAGTTCTTGCAGCAACAATCTCTGGCGCTCGCGAGTTCGTTCGCCCCACCCTGAAGCAGCACTGCCGAATCCCGCTTGCCGCCCCGCGCCCAATTCCGTGTAATGTTTCCATGACGCCCGCAGCCAAAGCCCGCCACGCCGCGCTCACCGAAGAAATCCGCCGCCACGACCACGCTTACTACGTCGAGGCCAAACCCGTCATCTCCGACTTCGACTACGATCGGCTCTACCGCGAGTTGCTCGACCTGGAGCGGGACTTTCCCGAGTTGGCCACGCCGGACTCGCCCAGCCACCGCGTCGGCGGAAAGCCGCTGGACAAGTTCAATTCGGTCCAGCACCTGACACCGATGATGAGCCTGGACAACACGTATTCGCAGGATGAAGTGCGGGCATTCGTCGAGCGGGTGCAGAAGCTGGTCCCGGGGCAAAAGTTGGAGTGGGTCGTGGAACCGAAAGTGGACGGCCTGGCGGTCAACCTGCGCTACGAGCAGGGCGTGTTCGCTCTGGGCGCGACTCGCGGAGACGGCACGAATGGCGATGACATCACGGCCAACTTGAAAACGATTCGCAGCCTCCCGCTGCGGCTCAAGGCCCAGCGTGATTTGCCGCGAATCATCGAGGTCCGCGGCGAGGTGTTTTTTCCGACGAAGGTGTTCGAAAAGCTCAATGCCGAGCGTCAGGCCGCCGGCGAGGAACTTTTCGCCAATCCCCGCAATACCGCCGCCGGCACGCTCAAGCAACTCGATCCGGCTCTCGTCGCCAAGCGCAAGCTCGACATCATGCTCTACGGGACGGGCAAGGTGGAGGGTGGCCGCGTGCCGGAGACACAACAGGAATTGTTAGGCTGGCTGAAGGCGCTGGGCTTCAAAACGCCGGAAAAAATCTGGCACTGCGAATCGGTCGACGAATTGCTCCGCGCCATCGAGGAACTGGACAAGGTGCGGCGCACGTTCCCGTACGAAACCGACGGCGCGGTCATCAAGCTCGACTCCATTCCTTTGCGCGAGCGGCTGGGCGCGACCTCCAAGGCCCCGCGTTGGGGCATGGCCTACAAGTATGCACCCGAACAGGGCGAGACGAAGCTGAACGCCATCACCGTCCAAGTCGGCCGCACAGGCGCGCTCACGCCGGTGGCGGAACTGGACCCGGTGTTCCTCGCTGGCACGACCGTCAAGCGCGCCACGCTGCACAACGAAGATCAAATCAAACGCCTGGACGTGCGCGTGGGCGACATCGTCGTGATTCAGAAGGCCGGGGAGATCATTCCCGAGGTCGTGCGCGTCGTGACCGCGAAGCGGAGAGGACAGGAGAAGCCATTCCGATTTCCGAAGGAATGTCCCGAGTGCGGCTCGAAAGTGTCGAAGGGCGGGACAGCGGGCAGCGAGGCAGGCGCGATGCCGGAGCCATCGGACGAAGCTGCCGTGTGGCGCTGCACAAACCCCGATTGCCCGGCGCAGGTGCGCGGGCGCATCGAGCATTGGTGTTCCCGGGGCGCCATGGACATCGAGGGCGGCGGCGAAGTGCTCGCGGCCCAACTCGTCAAGAGCGGCCTGGTGCGCGACGTGGCGGACCTCTACAAGCTCACGGTCAAAGAGGTCGCCGGCCTGGAACGCATGGGCGAGAAAAGCGCGCAGAACTTCATCGATGGTGTGGCGGCCAGCAAGAGCCGCGACGCCTGGCGCGTCCTCTACGGTTTGGGCATCCTCCACGTCGGCGCGGGCGTGGCCAAGAGCCTGGGGCGCGCCTTCGCCAGCGTGGACGAGGTGTTCGCGGCGGGCGTGAACCAGCTTTCGGAAGCTGAAGACGTCGGTGAGGTCATCGCGCAAAGCCTGACGCAGTGGTCCGCCGATCCCCGGAACCGCAAACTCGTGGCCCGGTTGGACGAGGCAGGGGTGAATTTGAAATCGTCGCTCTACAAGGCCGCGGCGGCCACCGGGCCGTTCTCGGGCAAGACGTTCGTGCTCACGGGCACGCTGCCGACCCTCTCGCGCGAGCAAGCGAGCGCGAAGATCGAGTCGCTCGGTGGCAAAGTCACCGGCAGCGTGAGCAAGAAGACGGACTATGTGCTCGCCGGCGAGGATGCGGGGTCAAAGCTGGAGAAGGCCCAAAAACTCGGCGTAAAAATCATCGACGAGCCGGAGTTTCAGCGCTTGTGCGGCGGGGCGTAGCGGTAGCTGCGACCGTGAGGTCGCGGGAAGACAGGAGCGCGGCTTGTGGACCGCGGATGAACGCAGATAAGCTTCATCAGCGAGCACCCCAGCGATGGTCGGCGTTCCTCGGAGCGCGAACTTTGTACCGAAATCACGAGGTCCACAACGGACAACTGATTCCTGAAGAAAGGCAACCACGGATGAACACGGATGGACACGGATTTTAAACTGAAATCTCTTCCCTATCCGTGTCCATCCGTGTTCATCCGTGGTTAAGAAAGTTTGAACTCTGAGCGTCCCCACGCCAGTCTCATCGGCGGTCCAGCCGCTTCAACGCCGTCTCGAACGACTGGCCACGAGGGACCGCGACCTCACGGTCGCAGCTACCAGGTCACCACGGGCCGTCGGCGAGGAGCGAGGTGGCGCTGGTGGCGAGGAAGTCGGCGGCCAGGGGGATGCCCTGGCGTTCGGCGCTGAACAAATCGGTCCCGGCGCGCACGTCGGTGCGGCCCGCCAGTTCGCGGTCCAGAAGGACCTTGCCCGTGGCCCGCTCGCGGGCGGTGATGTGGGCGACGATGGTGATGCGATAATCGCGCGGCGTCAGGGCGTCGGTGGATTGCACGGAGATGGATTCGCGGTCGTATCGGAGGATGGTGCCGGTGAGAATGATGTCGCCCTCGTTGCGCGTATTGAGCCGGAAGGTACCGTCCTGCTGGATCTGCCTTCGCAGGGCGTGCGTCAAAGCCTCGACCAAGCGGGGTTCAATGGTCTTGTTGACGAAGGGATTGACTTGGATGGAGCGGCCGCCAGCGGTCTGGCCGCCCGTGGGGCCCAGTTTGTAGCCGGCGCATCCGGTGAGCAATGCGGCCAGCAGACAAAACAGGACGGCGGGCGAGAACGTGCAAACCCTGCTGGGGCTGGAAGCGCCGGGAGACAGGCTGGAAGCCGGTCCTACTCTGCAGCGGTTCATTGCGAAGTCTCCGGGTGTTCCTTGACGATCTTTTCGATGCGAGTGCGGGCTTCGGCGGCCAGCTTGGCATCGGGGTTGTCACGCAGGACGTCGTTCACTTCGTTGTAGTAAATCTTGGCCGCCTTCCACTTTCCTTTCTTTTCGTAGTAACGGGCGATCTCGAACGCGCCGCGGGCCTGTTCGAGCTTGAGGGCCTCGATTTTCTTTTGGGCCAATGACGCGCGTTTGTCTTCCGGATGGAGCGTGATGAAATCGGTATAGGTGGCGATGGCCTGACCGGCGAGACTCTGGTCGTACTCGGCCTTCTTGGCCTGCTTGTTATAGGACTCGCCGACGCGGAAGAGAGCGTCGGTGCCTTCGGAGCGGTCGGCGTATTTGTCGGCGGCGCGCTCAAAGGCACGAGTGGCTTCGGGCAGATCGGAGAAGAACTTCTTCTCGTGGGCCAGGCCGATGTTGATCTGTGCCTGCGGGGCAACTTCGCTGTAAGGACCGTTCTTGATGATCTTCTCGTACATCTTGATCGTCTTTTCCATGGAGGGAAACCACGGCACGGAATTGAAGAGCTTGAACCACTGCCCGGCCAGATAACGGTTCGCAATGGCCATCTGCCGCAGGATTACTTCCTCGTAGTTGGGCGCCTTGGGATATTTTTCGATGAGTTTCTGGTAGGCATCGAAGGCTTTCTGGTCGTCGTTGGCCGCTTCGTGGCATCGGCCCAGGAGGTACTGGGCCTGGGGAGCATAATCGGAAAATGGCCAGACATGGACGGTGCGGCGGGCCGCGTTCATGGCGGTCGGATAGTCCTTTTTGTCGAAGGATTGCTGGGCGACCTCCAACTGGTCCTTGGCCCGGCCACGGGTCCACGAACCGCCCCCGCCAGCCTTTTCGTAGCGCCACCCTTCGCCAGGAGTGAAGACGAGCGGCGCCGGGCAACGCAGCGCGAAGCCGAACAGCGCGAACGCCACAAGGACGAAGAAGGCGGACCGTTTCATGGCACAACCGTAGGAAGCGGCGCGAGCGGCGTCAAGGAGGGGCCATTCGAACTTCGGTTTTCGGCCTTTCCGCCCGTCACTTCAACTCATGGTCCGCGGGCTTCACGCCTCGCTTGTATCCGTCGAAGCCGTACTTCGTCGGCTTGAACTCGCCGACGTAATCCACGCCGGCCTTCTTTGGGATATTAAGGCCGGTGGCCCAGTAGGCGGCGTTGACGAGTAGCCGTCTGAGCCCTTCGCTTTGCAGATCGGTGGCGGAACCCAGGGTGGTCGTGAGGAGGCGGTTCACTTTGCCAAATGGGTTGTTGTGCTCCCGCAGCCAGACGACCGGTTGCATAGGGTCGTTGACGCCCTGTTCCACTCCCTTGGCCGTTTTCTTGCGATACTCGGCTGGCGGGTCGTCGGGCTTCATGCCTTTGAGAACCTGGCCTCGCACGAGGATGGTCGCGTCGCGAGGCGGCGCGGCTTCGTAAACGTCGGTGTCGCCGAATATGTCTTCGACCCCACGGAGGATGGGGTGATCCTTCGCGTCGGGCTCGATGATGCCGCGCGTCGCTTCGACCTTGTGGTTGCCCCAGTGGCTGACCCATTCCTCTCCCAGGACGGTCTTGCCGAATTTGTTATATACGGCGAACTCACCCTGAAGCCCGGCAAACGCGTGCGTGCTGGTGCGCAAGGCGATGAACGGCTTGCCCGCCTCGAAGTATTTCACGAAGTGTTTCATTCCCTCGTCGGATGGCCGGCGGAAGCGCCATAACATGACGACCAGATCGGCGGTGTCCAGTTGCTCGAGCCCGGGGAGGTTTGTCGGTTCGTTCGGATCGATATTGCCGTCACTCGGGTCCGGATCGCCCGTTTTCGGCTCCGGGGAGTCCTTGTGAGTCTTCGTAAACTCTTTGATTTCGCGGGCCGACCATCCGGGCGGATTGATCGCGAAGAGCACCGTGCACTTGAAGCCGTGGCGTTCGGCGAGGATTTTGCCGAGCATCGGCAAGCCCTCCTCCGAGCGGTATTCCTCGTCGCCAGTGAGTAACACGATGTGTTTGCCTTTGCCCGGACCGGATTTGCCTTCGTAGACAACGCGGTCGGCTGCGTGGGTCGTAGCGGCGAACAGGCCGAAGCAGAGAAGCAGGGAGGCGAAGCGTTTCATGTTCGTTTGATGTGTGAGCGGGCGGCGACATTCGTACCGGATCGTGCGCCGTAGGGCAACGCAAAGTGATCTCGTGCGCGCCACCAGGACGTATCTCAGGTTATTGCAAGGGCCAACAAAGGTGTTCTCACCGTGGGCTAGCCGGCACCTGCAAAAAGTCGGATGTGCCCACGCCGCCAGCCCATCTCGCAAGCGCCGTAACGCTGGACTGATCAGGGCTTCGTCCCGAAGCGCCCCTGCACGTCCTTCGCGGCGCGCCAACCCCGGTAGAGAGCTTCTTCAAAGCTCGGCGTGCCCAGGTTGTTCCCAGCGAAATAGACGCGGCCCACGGGCGGCTTCAACGTGGGGACCCACGTGGAGAAGTATCCCGGCGGCACGACGTGAATGGAAGCGGGCCAGCGATACGATTCGACTTCGAGGCGCGCCTCCTTCGCCAGGTCGGGGATCATTTCCGCCAGTTCCTGGAGGGCGGTCATCGCCAGGTCAGCCACTTTGTTTGTATCGCCCAAGTCCACTTTCCGCGCGGGGGACAGGGGTTGATAAATGGAGAGAATGCCCGGGCCGGCTGGGACGGCGGGTCGAAAGCCGGCAGCCTCGATCCAACGCGCGGTAATGACATCGCTGAAACTCCGGTTCGCAAACCAGGTATCGTAGGAGCCGGTGAAGAGTTCGCGGCTGGTGAAGACCGTGTGGACGACGTAATTCGCGTAGGGCAGGCGGGCGACAAGGCGGCGGCGATCGTCAGGGTAGTCGTCCATGAGCCACGAGGCCGTGAGCAAGGGCACGGCCATGACCGCGAAACGGGCACGGGCCTCTCGGGCCGCGCCGGCCTCCTGCCAGGTGATTTCCACGCCACCCGCCACGTTTCGCACCCTGGTAACATGAGCGCCAGTGCGAAGGATGCCGGGGTTGTGAGCGGTCAGGAGATTGTTGAGTCGAAGGCTCGCGCCAGCAGTTCCGCCAGGCCATGCGTAGCGTGTCTCCATCTCCGCCAGATAGAAATTGAGGAAGGCCATGGCGTTGATTTGATCGGTCTTCGCGCCGAGAGCGGACTGACTATAGCTGTCCATGAAGTCCTTCAGCTCGGGTCCGAACGGCTTGATGAACCCGGCCGCGGTGGAGAGGTCAAGCTGCAGGTTGGCGGCCTCCTCCATTGGTTGTTCGGCAATCAGACCCTTCGCTTCAGCCTCGCGGATTGCCTCCTTGAATTGGCTGAAGCCGCGGGGCAAGTGTCGGAGCGTTTCCTCCTCCCAGACGCCGATGTAAAGCCTGCCGTTCCAGAAGAAGCTGTCGCTCGGCTCGGGGATGGCTCTCTTCTCCACCGGGTCGAGGCCAAGGTCGGCGTAGATTTTTTCAACTTGGCCCCGCGGCTTCGAGAAGTAGGCCGAGCCGCGTCCGTAGGCGACGCCTTCCTTGCTCACGCCGCGCAAGGCAAGGCCGCCCGCGGTGTCTTTGCGCTCCAATAAGAGAATCCGGTGGTCTCGCAAGTACCACGCCGCAGTCAACCCGCTCAAGCCGCCGCCAATGATGATGACGTCGTAGATTGTGTCATCGGAATGCGCAGGCGCCTTCGGCGCGTTGGTGAGACCCGCGTCCTCAAACCCAAGGACGTTGATGTAGACCTTGCTGCGATCCAGTTTCGGAACGGGCGCGGCCGACCCGACGGGGACTGCGCCGAACGTCGCGCAGAGCAACAGAACGATGGACAAAGGCGAATTCATCTGACCGACGCTGCCGCACGCAGACGAGTTCAATCGAGGAACACCAGCTCGTTCGCCAGCAGGAGCACCTGGGCGAATTGCTCCCACGCCGAGAGCTGCCGGATGGCCATCGAAGCGGGGCCGGTGAACTCGCGCTTGGCGGACCACTCCGTGATCTCAGCGCCTGCGGGCGGGTCGCCGAGTTTGATCGTTGGCGCCCACTTGAAGTCGTCGTTGTTGAGGTTGTCGCGGAAGTCTACCATGAAGTCGAGCGTGTCGCCGCGCTTCACGTTGATGCGCTCGACGGCGGCGTTGGTCTTCGAGTTGTAGAGTGTCCATGCGCCGAGCACCCCGGCGCGGTTGGAGACCAGGCGCGCCGTGATACCGTCGCCTTGCGCAAGCTCGTGCTGGAGAGAGCCTGTAACGTTGACCACTCCGTCCAGGGGCGCTACCCAGCGGCGAATGGCCGCGTGCTGAAGGTCGTTGCCGGCATGGCCTCCCTCCGCGGTCAACCGCACCCAGCCCAGCTTGGAGTCAGGCCAATCCGGACCGCCCTGCCAGGCTTCGCCGGTGAAGTAGGGCAAGGCGGTGAAGTTCGTCGTGCGCTGGGGGGCGGCGTCGAACGCACCGAAACCGTACTGCCAGGCGGTCACAACCGGCTTGGGCGGCGGGGGCGGCGGCGCGGATTGGGCGTCCTTGATGAACGCAAGGGCGGCATCGAGTTCCTTCCCCGTCGGCTCGCGTTGCAACGCGAAGCGGTACATCCGCCGCACGCGCTCGGCGGGCTTCGCGGCGGAAGGCGGCGCGGCGCGGCGGGCCAGGGCGCGGGCGCGGTCGGCCATGAAAGGGCTGTTTAGGAAGAAGAGGGCTTGCTGCGGAACGGTGGTGTCCGAGCGCTGCGGGATATGAAGGTCGGGATTGGCAAAGTCGAAGATTCGAAACGTCGCCGGCACGAACTGGCGATCGATGTAGCCGTAGAGCGTGCGGCGCGGAACAGGTTTCTTCCCGAGAATGTCCACGGCCCTCCCGCCCATTGCCAGATCGAGTTCCCCGGAGGCGCTGAGAAGCGAATCGCGCATTGCCTCGAAATCCAGCCGCTGTTTGTTTGCATGGGATAGGAGGCGATTTTGCGGGTCGAGGCGCGCGGCTTTCTCGCCGGACTTGCCGGGGTCGCTGGACTGTTGGTAAGCGGCAGAGAGGAGGATCAGGCGGTGGAGGTGTTTGATGCTCCAGGGCTGGGCCTTCGTTGAATCGTTGAATCGTTGAATCCTTGAATCGTTTGATTGGGCGCTAGCGGCAGCTCCATTTCCCGATTTCCCGATTGAACGATTCAACGATTCAACGGGATTGACGAATTCACACGCCAGCCAGTCGAGCAGTTCCGGATGGCTCGGCGGTTCGGCGCGAGTGCCGAAGTCGCTGGGCGTGGTCACAAGGCCCACTCCGAAGTGATGCTGCCAGACGCGATTGACCATCACTCGGGCCGTGAGCGGATTGTCGGGGCTGGCGATGGCCCGGGCGAGCTCGATCCGGCCACTGCCGTGCTGGAACGGCTTGCGGTTCGGACCGGCGACCACCCGCAGGAACTGGCGCGGGACTTCCTCGGCCTTGTTGGCCGGGTTGCCGCGCACGAAGACCCGGGCATTCCTGGGCTCCGCGCGGTCGGCCAGCACGACCGCATGCGGGGTCGCACCAGGCGAGTTGATAATCCAGCGGTCGATCTCGGCCTGGAGCTTGGCCAATTCGACGCGGCCGCCTTCATCGAAGAACCATTCGAGGTCGATAATCGCGCCGTTGGGGACGCTGGCGGGAGAGTCGGGACTGTAAAGAACCTGCCGCAGCGGCTCGCGGTCGGCGTCGAGAGCGGTCGGCGGGGTCGTCTTGTTGGTCGCGGCGGTGCTGAGTGCGTTCAACCAGGCCTTGTTGACGGCATCGAAAGCTTCGCCGTAGCGCTGGGCAACTTCGCGCATGGAAGCGGGTGCGTTGGTAAAGGCGCCGGCGATGAGAGGATTCATCAGTGAGCGCGAGCCTTTCGCTCCTTCCTTCGGACCGTCGAACGCCGCGCGAAAGCCAGCCACGACACCGGGCGCTTTCGCGGCAAACTCCTTCTCCGATAGCGCGCCCAGCGAGTTCCAGAGGCCGAATATGGGGTCGGCGGGCCCGCGGCGTTGGAAGATGAACTGTTCCCACTGGCGCACAATGATGGGGTTCAAATCGTCCGGCCCCAGGATGGCGTAAAACTCCTCGCTCGGCAGCTTCGCCACGTCGAGCACGGCAGCCAGATACTCGGGCGTCTTCGCGCGCAGCCGGGCCGTGAAGTCGGCGCGTTTGCGCTCGAAGGTTTTGTTGAGCTTCTCTTCGCGCTCGCGCAGGCCCTTGAGGAATTCCTGTTGTTCCTTGGTCGGCGCGGCGGGCGTTTCGAGGGCGACCGTTTTCTCCGAGGTGCTGCTAAAGACGCCGTAGAGCGAGTAGTAATCCTGGGTGGGGATCGGGTCGAACTTGTGGTCGTGGCATCGGGCGCAAGCGACGCTCAAGCCCATCATCCCCCGAGTCAGCACGTCGATGCGGTCGTCAATGATGTCGTGCTGCACACCCAGAAAGCGACGGCCCACTGTGAAGAAACCCATGGCGGCCAGGGCAGCGGGAGACGGCGCAGGCTCGAGTTGATCGGCGGCGATTTGTTGAAGCAGGAACTGGTCGTAAGGCAAATCTTCGTTCAGCGCGCGCACCACCCAGTCGCGATACACATGCGAATGGACAAATCGTTTCTCTTCGCGGTCGTAGACGTACCCCTTCGTGTCCGAGTAACGGGCGACGTCGAGCCAATAACGGCCCCACCGCTCGCCGTAGTGAGGCGAAGCCAGCAGGCGGTCGACGACGCGCGCAAAGGACTCGGGCGAAGTGTCGCGTTGGAACGCCTCGAGCTCCTCCGGCGTAGGAGGCAGGCCCGTCAGGTCATAGGTCGCGCGCCGCAAGAGCGTGCGCTTGTCCGCGGGCGGCGCGGGCTGGAGTCCGCGAGCTTCGAGCTTCGCAAGGATGAAGCGGTCAATGGGCGTGCGCGGCCACGAGGCAGCGTTGACTTTCGGGAGCGCCGGCCGATGGGGCGCTTGAAAAGCCCAGTGAGCGGTCTTGGCCGGCGCGGGTCGGGCTTTGGGGAAGTGCGCCCCCGATTCGATCCATGAGGTAAAGTCGGCAACGACTTCGGGCCCCGACTTCAGATCTGCCCGGGCCGGAAGCGTCGCGTGCCCGGCGCGGAGGATTTCGATGAGCGGACTGCGGGCGGCATTGCCGGGAACGACTGCGATGCGCCCGGACTTGGCCGGGGCGAGCAGCGCATCGCGCGAATCGACACGCAGCCCGGCGGCGGGCGGGCGGCTGGCTTCGCTGTGGCACTCGTAACAACGGCCCGCGAGCACGGGCCGGATGTGCCGCTCGAAGAAGTCTTCGTCGGTCGCTGCTGCAGCGCTCGCCGCCAGGCACACGAGCCATCCGATGGCCAAAGCGCGACGCGCGGGCCGCGGCGTTGGAGCCTCGAGCTTATTGGTGCGAGCCATACGGCGAAGTGAAGAGAGTTTAGAGTGCGCGCGGATCCTTGAAAAGCGGGAATAACCGCGGAGGGCACCTCCATCAAAAGCCTGGAGATGCGCTGAGAGAAAGGAATCCTTGCCGTTGGCCCAATCCGTTTGGTGCAATCCGGTGCTGGTCGCGGAACGACTCGTGGGTTTCGTATGTGTTTAGCGTGCCCCGCTTGGCGACCGTCGAGCGGAAACGGGAAGGACGCCAGAATGCAAGAAAATGGCGTCGGTTGCGGGCGGTACACTCTCCGTTTCCGTCGGGCGGGTCGCCCGACGGCACAGGGGTCGCCCATGCCACCCACGCTAAGCCCGATTTTACAACAAACACGCTTGAATCAAGAGACCGGCCCGTCAATCTAAGCAATCGCATCGCATTTCACGGTCAGCATTATGAATCGTTTTGTTGCGCGGGTGTTGTGTATCTGGGCGCTGGGAGTTTCGCCTCTTTTCGGCCAGCGAGTCCTCATAAATGAGATCATGTATCATCCCCAGTCGGAGGATTCCCGCGAGGAGTACATCGAACTCTACAACTTTTCACCGACGCCCACCGATGTCTCAGCCTGGCGATTCGCCAGGGGCGTCGACTTCACGTTTCCGGCCAACACGGTCATCCCCGCGGGCGGCTACCTGGTCGTCGCGGCGGACGTGGCCGTGTTCCAGATGATTTACACGAACGTCGGCAACCTCGTCGGGGGCTGGACGGGCCAGCTTGCCAACGGAGGCGAAACCATCGAACTCCAAAACACGCTCGGCGAGACCGTGGACGAAGTGCGCTATTCGGACGAAGGCGATTGGGCCGTGCGCACGCGCCTGCCCGATCCGTCGCGCGGGCTACCGAGTTGGGAATGGGTCGCCACGCACGATGGAGGCGGCCGCTCTCTGGAACTCATCCAGGCGGCGCTGGACAACAACAGCGGCCAAAACTGGCAAGCCAGCCTGCCCGTCGGCGGAACGCCCGGGCTGCCCAACTCCGTCCGCCAGGGCAACGTCGCCCCACTCATCCTCAACGTCTCCCATTCGCCGCCCGTGCCGAGGTCCACCCAACCCATCACGATCACCGCGCGCATCCTCGACGAACTCACCAACGCCCCCACCGTCACCCTCTTCTTCCGCAACGCCACCACCGCCACTCCGCCGAACTTCTCCACCTCGCCGATGTTCGACGACGGCGCCCACGGCGACGGCGCCGCCCGCGACGGCACCTTCGGCGCGACCCTTTCCCCGCGAACCAACGGCACCATCCTCGAATTCTACGTTCAAGCCGCCGACAACAGCGGCGCCACGCGCACCTGGCCCGCGCCCGCCTTGGACGGCACCTTCTCCCAGGCCGCCAACGCCCATCTGCAAGTCGACAACACCCCCAACACCACCGGCCAGCCGATCATCCACCTTGTGCTGACCGAACCCGACCGCGCCACCTTCGACGGCAACAGCCCCCAAGCCGACGCCCAGATGAACGTCACCCTCGTGAGCATCGACGGAACCGAAACCCAAATCCGCTACAACTGCGGCCTGCGCGTGCGCGGCGCCGGCAGCCGCGGCGCCGCCGTGAAAAACTGGCGCGTGAACATCCCCGGCGACCGCCCCTACAACGGCCTGGCCGCCATCAACCTCAACGCCCTCTACATCCACGCCAGCCTCATCGGCAACATCCTGGCCCAAAAATGCGGCGTACCCGCCGCCAACGGCCACATCCTCCAAGTCCGCCTCAACGGAACAAACCGCGCCCGCAGCGACCCCCCCACCCGCGGCAACGGCAGCGGCTTCGGCAGCTACATCCTGCTCGAACCCATCAACAACGACTGGGCCGACACCCACTTCCCGACCGACCCCGCCGGCAACGTCTACCGAGCCAGCTCCGGCTCGCACCTGGCCGACCTGAGCTACCGGGGCACCAACCCCGCCACCTACCTCAACCGCGGCTACTCCAAGACCAGCAACGGCAGCGAAAACGACTGGAGCGACCTCATCGGGCTGACCTACGCCCTGAGCCCCGCCACCCCCGACTCGAACTACCTGGCCACCGTCAGCGCCCACATAAACGTGCACGAATGGATGAGCTACTTCGCCCTCTTCTCGCTCACCGAGTACACCGAAACCTCTCTCGGCAGCGGTGAAGGCGACGACTACGCGCTCTACAGCGGCATCCTCGATCCACGGTTCAAGATCGTTGGGCACGACTTCGACACCATCCTCAACGAAGGCGACACCGCCGGGAACCTCAACGAATCCATCTGGGTCGCCGCGGACTTCACCGACCAGGCCGACGTCGCCCGATTCCTGACCTTCCCCGAGTTCGCGCCTCTGTATTACGGGGAACTGTTTCGTCTGGCGACCACCGTGTTCAGCCAGGAGGAACTGCATCCCCTGCTCGACAATCACCTTGGCAGTTTCGTGCCGCAATCGATCATCACCTCGATGAAGACCTTCGCTGGGGCGCGAGTCGCAAACGTCCTGTCTCAAATCCCGATGGACCTCACAGTAAAGTCCGCTCCGACCATCAGCCTCACCAACCCGGTCAACGGAGCAGTCTTCGCTGGGCCAGCCAACATCAGCCTGCAGGCAGCCGCTTCAGATTCCGTAGGATTAGCGCGCGTGGAGTTTTATCAAGGGTCCACACGGCTGGGACAGGACACGACCTCGCCCTATCGGCTGACATGGTCAAACGTCCTGGCCGGCACCTACACGCTGTACGCCGTAGCCACGGACGGCATCGGGTTGGCGGCAACGTCGGCTCCGGTGCAAGTCACCGTCACAGGAGTCGGATCGCGGGTGCTGATGGCCAGCAACTCCTTTTGGCGGTTTCTCGACGACGGTTCGGACCAAGGGACGGCGTGGCGCGACCCCGCCTTCAATGACAGCGCGTGGAGCAGCGGCCGGGCGCAACTTGGGTTTGGCGACGGGGATGAGGCGACCGTGGTCAGCTTCGGACCGAACCCGAATGACAAGTACATCACCACCTACTTCCGGCAGGCTTTCGTCGTCGCAAACAAAGACGATGTTCTGGGTCTCAACCTATGGATGCTGCGCGACGACGCGGGCGTGGTGTATCTGAACGGCACCGAGGTGTTCCGAAGCCCGAACCTCCCGGGCGGGGTCATTACGAACCGAACGCGAGCCACCACCGAGGGCGAAAACTCGATCGACTTCGCTTCGTTCGGCACGGCGTTGCTGGTCAACGGAACCAATGTCGTTGCCGTGGAGATTCACCAGGCGACTGCCAGCAGTTCCGACTTGAGTTTCGACTTTGAACTTTCTGCACTGATCACGGTGGCGGCGGCGCCCTCGCCAGCGCCCGCGTTGGCGCCTCAGGCAATGATGACGACCAATGGCACCATCGTCCTGGGCGGACGGGCCAACGCCATCGAGACCCGCTCGGTGACCATGGATGGCGCGCCCGCCCTTTGGACGGCCTGGCGCGGGCTGTGGCAGGGCGTGGCCACGCTCCATCCGGGCTTCAACCGCGTGCTTATCCAGGCGTTCGACGCCGCCGGGCGCGAAGTGGACCGCGTGTATTTCGATGTCACTTACGACACCGGCGCGACGACGGCTGCGGGCGGGACATTGGCTGCGGATACGACGTTCAACGTGGCGGGCAGCCCTTATTCGATCGACTCGACGCTGATCGTGCCGGAAAACGTCACGCTGCGGATCGAACCCGGCAGCACGCTCTACTTCGCCTCGGGCGCGAGCCTGATCGTTTCGAATGGCGGCCGGTTGCTTGCCGAAGGCAGCGACGCGCGACGCATCCGGTTCGCAGGCGCGCCTGGCGGCGGCACATGGGGCCAGGTCCGCCTCATCGACAGCGCGAACGAGACACGGCTCAGCTACGTGGACATCGACTCCGCCGACGCAGGTAGCGGCGCTGTGCGTGCTCAAAACTCCGTGTTGTTTATGGATCACGTCGGTTTCACCAACACCGCGGTCCAATACGTGAACCTGGACCATTCGTCATTCGTCATTCGGAATTCCCTGTTCCCAAGTTCCGCCGGCATCGAACTGATTCACGGCACCGGCCTGCCGGCCACGGGTTACGGCATCATCGAGAGCAACTGGTTCGGCACCACCACCGGCCTGAACGACATCATTGACTTCTCCGGCGGCCAGCGGCCCGGCGCGATCCTCCAAATCCTTAACAACATCTTCACCGGCGCCAGCGACGACCATCTCGACCTGGACGGCACGGATTGCTTCATTGAAGGCAACCTGTTCATGGGCGCGCACCAGGCCACGGCCGGCGGCGACACCTCGAGCGCCGTCTCCGGCGGCCAGGATGGCGGGCAAACCTCCGAGATCACCATCGTACGGAATATCTTTTTCGATTGCGACCACGCCGCGCTGGCCAAGGAAGGCAACTTCTACACGTTCGTCAACAACACCATCGTCGGCATGAGCGCGGCTGCCGTGAACTTCAACGAACCGCTGCGCGGCCTGGTCCCCGGCGCCGGCGCCCGGCTGGACGGCAACATTGTCTGGGCCACGTCCGTGCTGTTCGAGAACTACACCGGCGCGACGATGAACGTGACGGTCGACCGCTCTGTCCTCCCTGCGAATTTTCCAGGCGTTGGAAATACGCTGCTGGACCCGCTGTTCCTGAATACGAACTACGCCGCGCTCAACCCAGCCACCCTTCGAGACGCCTTCCGCCTGCGCCCCGGTTCGCCCGCCATCGGCACCGGACCGAACGGCCTGGACATGGGCGCCCTCGTCCCCGCTGGCGCATCGATCTCTGGCGAACCGTCGTCCCCAACGACACAGAACAGTGCGACGCTCACGGTCGGTGGCCCGGGCATCGTTTCCTACCAGTACCGTCTCAATGGAGCCGCGTGGAGCTCGGAAACACAGGTCGCCGAACCGATTCAGCTGAGCGGCCTGGCCGATGGGACCTATGGCGTCGAAGTACTCGGCCGAAACGACGCCGGCGTGTTGCAAACGGTGCCGGCCGTGTCGCGCACGTGGGTTGTGGCCACCGGTGTGGGCCGGGTGCGCCTCAATGAAGTGCTCGCGCGAAATGACTCGGTGTTCGCGCATGAAGGCGGGTTCCCTGACCTGGTCGAATTGCACAACTCAGGGGATCTCCCCGTCAATCTTTCCGGGTGGGGACTCAGCGACGAGCCGGGCGTGCCGTTCAAGTTCCAGTTCCCGACGGGCACGATGTTGAACGGCGGAGCCTATTTGCTGCTGCACGCGGACAGCCGGACGAACACCTCGGGCATCCACCTGGGATTCGGGCTGGATTTCTCGGGCGAAACGCTCCAGCTCGTGAACACGACCACGGGTGTCGTGGACTCCGTCACCTTCGGAACTCAACTGTCCGACCTGTCCATCGGCCGCGACCGCGACGGCGGTTGGACTCTTGCTCATCCGACGCCGGGCGGACCGAACAGCTTCGTGCCGTTGGGCGATCCGCGCACCCTCCAGATCAACGAATGGCTCGCCAACGGGCAGACCTTGTTCCTGGACGATTTCATCGAGATCCGCAACCCGGCCGCGCAACCCGTGAACCTCGGCGGGTTGCATTTGACCGACGAGCCGTTGGGTTGGCCGGGGCGCCACGAGGTGACGCCGCTGACGTTCGTGGCGGCCCGCGGTCATTTCGTATTCATCGCGGACGGCGACACGCAGGAAGGGGCGGCCCACCTGGACTTCCGGCTTTCTGCCGACCGCGGCGCTATCGGCTTGTTTGACACGGACACGAACCTCATCGATTGCGTCTTCTACGGACCGCAAGCGGTCGACGTCGCGCAAGGCCGGCAGCCCGACGGCGCGCCCACCGTTGCCTCGCTCTCCACGCCCACACCCGGCGCACCCAACGCCATGCTGACGGCGAACTGCACGGTCATTTCGACGAGCCTGCTGTTGATGCCCACGAACCAGGTCTGGCGCTATGACCAGTCCGGTCAGAATCTTGGCACGACGTGGCGCGCCCGGAATTACAACGACTCAGCCTGGTCCGAAGGCCCGGCGCTGCTGGCGTTCGAATCGCCTGGCGTTTACTCGGAACCGATTCGCACAACGTTGCGGCTCACGCCGCCGGGGGGCGGCCCGCAAATCATCACGTATTATTTTCGGTCGCATTTCAATGTGGCCAGCAATTTGACGGGTTGGACGGTTAACGCCCGGATCTTCGCTGATGACGGGGCGGTGCTTTATTTGAATGGCAATGAGGTGGGCCGAGTGCGCATCACGGCCAACCCGGTCACTTACACGACTCTGGCTCAAAGCGCCTCGGAGCCGGCGTTGGACAGTATTGCCATCCCGGTTTCGGCGTTGACGGTGGGGGACAATGTGTTGGCGGTAGAGGTCCATCAGACGAGCACGACGAGCAGCGATATCGTGTTCGGCCTGTCGCTCTCGGCCAGTTTGAATGTGACGAATTGTTCGACGCTCACGTTGGTGCTTAACGAGGTGCTGGCCAACAACCGGTCGATCACGAACGCGGGGGGGACGAATGCCAGTGATTGGGTGGAGATTTACAATCCGTCTTCGAGCGCCGTGAGCCTGGCGGATATGAGTTTGACGGATAATGTCATGGAGCCGCGGCGGTGGGTGTTTCCGGCGGGGGTGTCGGTGGCGTCGGGGGCTTATCTGCTGGTGCGTTTCGATGGGTCGGCGCCGGCTTCGACGAATGCGGGGGGCTTCCAGGGGCTTAACACGGGCTTCGGGTTGAGCGCGGATGGGGATGAGGTGTATTTGTTCGACGCGCCAGCGCGCAGTATGGCGCTGTTGGATGCGGTGGTGTTCGGCATTCAGTCGCCGGACCGGTCGATCGGCCGTGTGCCCAATGGTTCGGGGGAGTGGGGGTTGAATTTGCCGACGCCGGCGGGGGGCAACATTGCGGCGGGGTTGGGCAATGCGTCGGCGTTGCGGCTCAATGAGTGGATGGCGAATCCTTCGGGCAATGACAATGATTTCTTCGAGTTGTTCAACCCGGGGGCGCAGCCGGTGGCGTTGGGCGGGTTGTATGTGACGGACAATTTGTTGGACCCGACGAAGCATCGGATTGCGAATTTGTCGTTCATCGGCACGGGGGAGGATGGGTTCGTGCGGTTTGTCGCGGATGATGATGCGGAGCAGGGGGCGGATCATGTGGCGTTTGGGTTGAGTCAGAACGGGGAGAGCATCGGGTTGTTTTCGGCGGCGCAGGCGCCGATTGATGCGCGGACGTTCGGCGAGCAGGCGAATGGGGTATCGGAGGGGCGCTTCCCGGATGGGAGCACGAATATCGTGCGGTTCCCGGGCACGGCCACGCCGGGGCGCAGCAATTTGTTGCCGCTGGAGAGTGTGGTCATCAACGAGGTGTTGACGGGTTCGGAGTTGCCGTTCGAGGACGCGATCGAGTTGCACAATCCGACGGGAGTGCCGGTGGATCTTTCGGGCTGGTTCCTGAGCGACCGGCGCACGGAGCCGCGGCGGTTCCGGATTCCGGATGGCACGGCGTTGCAGCCCGGCGGTTTCGTGGTGTTTTACGAATACCAGTTCAATCCGGATTTCAGCGGGCGGCCGCCGGCGTTTGCGTTGGATTCGACACAGGGGGATGAGGTGTATTTGCACACGGCGGATGCGGCGGGAAACTTGACGGGTTTTCGCACCGGGGTGTCGTTTGGTGCAGCGGAAAGCGGCGTCTCCTTTGGGCGCCACAAGACGAGCGTGGGGGTGGATTTCACGGCGTTGAGCGCGCGAAGTTTTGGCGCGGACAGCCCGGCGACGGTGCAGGCGTTTCGCGCGGGGGCGGGGCGGTCGAACGCGTACCCGCTGGTGGGTCCGCTGGTGATCAACGAAATCATGTATCACCCGCCGGACATCGGGACGAACGACAATTCGGTGGATGAGTTCATCGAGTTGCGGAACATCTCCTCGAATTCGGTCGCGCTGTTCGACACGGCGTTTCCGACGAACACGTGGAAGTTGCGCGACGCGGTGGACTTCGATTTCCCGGAAGGCGTGACGTTGCCCGCGGGAGGTTACCTGCTCGTGGTGGGGTTCGACCCGGTGATGGAGCCGGGCAAGTTGTCGATGTTCCAGGCCAAATACGGCTTGGGAGGCGGCGTGTTGATTTACGGCCCGTGGCAGGGCCGACTCGCGAACGATAGCGAAAATGTGGAGTTGTACAAGCCCGCCCCACCCGAGCCGCCCGGCACGGCGGACGCGGGGTTCGTTCCGCGCATTCAGGTGGACAAGGTGAAGTACGCCGATTCCGCCCCGTGGCCCGCGTCAGCGGACGGGGCGACCAACGGCGCCGGCATTTCGCTCCAGCGCCGCGTGGCGTCGAATTACGGAAATGACCCGATCAACTGGATTGCCGCCGCGCCGACTCCGGGCGAGCCGACCGCGCCGGGCCCGCCGCCGCCTTCCATCCAAAGCATCACCCCGCCGCACATCGTGCTGTTGGGCGCCAGCGACACGCTCACGGTCGTGGCGACGGGCGCCGCGCCGCTGACTTATCAGTGGCGCTTGAACGGCGTTGTCATTCCCGGTGCAACCAACGCGGCGCTGATCGTGAACAATTTCCAGGCGGCCAACGCCGGCACGTACTCCGTGCTCGTCGTCAATGCAGTCGGCGCCGACACGGCTTCGACATTCGTGGAACTTCATTCCCCGCCCATCATCACGGGCCAGCCACAAGGCACGGCGGTGCTGGTCGGGGGAACGGTCGTGTTGAGTGTGGGCGCCATCGGCACGCAGCCGCTGAGTTATCAGTGGCGACGCGATACCTTGCTCATCGTGGGCGCGACCAACGCGGCGCTCGTCCTCACCAACGTGCAGGCGGCCGACGTGGGCGCTTACACCGTGGTCATCCGAAACGTTTACGGAACGGTCACTTCATTCCCGGCGAGCGTCACCATCTCCATGCCGCCGGTGCTGACGTCGCACCCGCGCAGCACGAATGTGTTGGTTGGCGCCAACGTGAACTTCAGCGCGTCGGCGCTGGGCACACCGCCGCTGCGATACCAATGGCGGTTTAACAACGTGAACCTCCTCAACGCAACGAACCCGACGCTGGTCCTGAACAACGTGCAATTGACCAACGCCGGGCTCTACAGCGTGTTGGTTCAGAACGCGGTCGCCTCCGTCGTCAGCAGCAATGCCACGCTCGGAGTCAGCACGCCGGCCACGGTTATTGTGAGTGTCGCGGACAATTTTGCTTCCGAAACGGGCCCGAACCAGGGCCGCTTCAACATCACGCGTACCGGCAGCACAGCTTCCCCGCTGACGGTGAGTTTCGTGGCCGGCGGCACGGCGACGCCGGGCCTGGATTACCAGGCGCTTGTCAGCCCGGTCACCATTCCCGCCGGGCTCAGTTCAATCCCCGTGACCGTCACGCCCATCGACGACATGGACACGGAAGGGACCGAAAGCGTCGTGCTGGCGCTGGCTGGCGGCGGCTCCTACGTGGTCGGCACTCCGAGCGTGGGCGTGGTGACCATCCAGGATAATGACAATTCGGCGCCGGTGGTGGCCATCACCAATCCACCCAGCGGGACCCTGATCGCCGCGCCGGCCAATGTGCCCATTGGCATCTCGTCCATCGACGCGGGAGGGGTGGTGAGCGTGTTGCTGTTCGCGAACGCGACGAACCTGTTGGCCGAGTTTACGGCGCCGCCCTATACGTTCGTTTGGTCCAACCCGCCTCCTGCCGTGCACGAGTTGACGGCTCTGGCCATCGATAACGAGGGGTTCAGCACTTTGTCGGAGCCCGTGACGTTCATTCTGAACTCCAGCCCGAGCGTGACATTGACCAACCCGCCCAATGGCTCGGCGTTCCTCGCGCCCGCCACGCTGATGCTGGGCGCGATTGTGTCGGATTTCGACGGCAACGTGACCAACGTGGATTTTTACCTGGGCACGACCCTGCTGGCGCGGTATTCCAGCGGGCCGTTCATCATAGGGGTGTCCAATCTGGTGGCCGGCGACTATTCCTTCACGGCGCAAGCCACGGATAACCGGGGGACGGTCACCGTCTCCGCGCAGTCCAATGTGCGGGTGAACTATCCGAGCGCGGGATTGTCGGACTTGTTCGCGACGCGCGGGGCGCTCGTTGGCTTCACGAACTTCGTCACCGGGAACAGCTCGTCCTTCACGAAGGAGGCCGGCGAACCGCGGCACGCGGTGCGGCAGGGGGACCATTCGGGCTGGCTGAGTTGGACGGCGCCCGCCAGCGGCCTCTGCACCATCGACACGATGGACAGCGGATTCGACACGGTGCTCGCCGTGTACACGAACAACCCCGCATCCGTCGAAACCGTGACGAACCTCGTCGTGGTCGCATACAACGACGACGCTGATTCCACGGTCCTCTACAGCCGCGTGTCGTTCAGCGCGGTCGCGGGGCGCAGTTACCAGATTGCGGTGGACAGCTACGCCGCGGGTCAGGGCGGCAGCATTGTGTTCCACCTGGGCTTGCCCAACCCGGCGCCGCAAATCCTGACTCATCCGCAGAGCCAGATCGTCAACCAGGGTGCCAATGTCACGTTCGGTGTCTCGGCGGTCGGGGCCATGCCGCTGTTCTACCAGTGGCGTTTTAACGGGATGGACCTGCCCGGCGCGGTGCAGCCGACTTTGAGCCGTTCGAGTGTCCAGCCTGCCAGCGAGGGGACCTACGCCGTCGTGATTCAGAACAGCTCCGGCTCGATCACCAGTGCGCCGGCTTCGTTGACGGTGCGGGCCGCGCCGGCGATTTCGCAGCAACCGCAATCCATCGTGACCGATCTGGGTGGCGCGGCGACGTTCGATGTCACTGCCAACGGCTTCGCGCCGCTGGCATTCCAATGGCAGCGCAACGGCATGCCGCTGCCGGGCGCGACGAACTCCACTCTTGCCTTCAGCTACGCGCATTACACGAATGGCGGCAGCTACTCGGTCGTGGTCGTGAACAGTGTCGGCAGCGCCACGAGCCAGGCAGCCGAACTCATCCTCCGGCCGAGAATTCTCTCCGGCCGCTTCCTCACGAATGGCGCGTTCCGCATCAGCTACGAAGGGACGCCCAATCGTCCCTATGCACTGGAGAATTCCTTTAGCCTGACAAATTGGTCCGTTGTCGCGACGAACACGGCTTCCGGAGTGCAGGGCCAGTTGACGGATTCTCCCGTGCCGGGTGAGCCTTTGAAGGTTTACCGGCTTAGGGTCGGACCATAGAAGCGAGCCTCCTGACGTCGGCTGCTACGAATTACTGGCGTTTGCCGGCCGCCAGTCGATTCAGTCTGCACAATTGCCATTTCACGCACTCGCTTGGCGTCCATTCCTCGAATCGCCCAAGCTTGCGCAACACTTGTGGGTTGGCCAGGGACCGCGGCAAACCGCCCGTGCAGACGCGCGCCACTTCCTCCGCTGCGGTGCGTTGGAGCGACGCCTGGGCCTCCTCCGAATACCAGGCCACATGGTCCGTGTGCACCACACGCGGATGCGAGCGCAGCGGCGAACCTTTCGGCAATGGCTCCTCCTCGAACACGTCCAGTCCCGCCATCGCGAGGCGCCCGGTATCCAGCGCCTTCAGCAACGCCTCGGTGTTCACCACCGGTCCGCGGGCCGTGTTCACCAGCACGGCTCCTGACTTCATTAATCCGAGGGTGTGCGAGTTGATCAAGTGCTTCGTCTCAGGCAGCAGGGGACAGTGTAGCGTCATGTAGTCCGATTCCCGGCACAGCCGGTCCATGTCCACCAGTTCCACACCGAGCCCCGCCGAAACGGACGGATCCACGAACGGGTCCGACGCCAGCAACCTGACGCCCCACCCGGCCATCTTCCGAGCCACCGTGCGGCCTATGTTGCCCAAACCTACGATACCCAGAGTTCGCCCCGCCACGCGCCAGAGCGGTTGGTTCCGGTGCATTTCCCACGCCGCCGTCCCCGCCATCTTGTTGTGCGTTTCGACCAGGCGCCGCACGCACGCCAGCCACAAACCGATGGCGTGCGTCGACACTTCATCCATCCCGTACTCCGGGGTGTGCCCCACGATGATTCCCTGGGCCGTTGCCGCATCGACGTCCACGTTGTCGGTCCCCACGCCATAACGGACGAGAATCTTGCACCGCCGAAACCGTCGCAACAGCTGCGCCGGCGCCTCGACGCGGCGCAACATCACTCCCTCGGCGTCCTCGCACAACCCCAACGCCTCCTCCAATGGCTTGTCACTCGCGTCGATGAATTCTCCGCCCGCCGCCGTGATGATCCCGCGTTCGATCTCCGAGGAGGAATACCCATGTTCGATAAGGACTGCTTTGAAGGTGGCCATGCGCGCCAGTGTCTCCGCCTCGACGCCGAAGCTCAAGGCAGGACCTCAGTGACCCACTGCGCTGCCGCCAATCATCCCCTCCTGGCTCGCAGGATCGCCCGCCAGAAACTCGAACTGAGCACGCTTGCCTGTTCAATCGTTCTGGGAGAGCCGACAGAGTGTCCGCGACCTCACGGTCGCAGCTACGCTTTCTTGCAGGGGACAACGCCCACGGTCTCATCCCTCACCCCGGCCCTCTCCCCTTGAGGGGAGGAGGGAGTCGCGATGCACCCGCGCTACAATGGGTCAGCGTTGAGCCGAGCACGGTACGTTTGCGCCATCGAGCGCACACGGCGGCCAAGCGCGGAGAATGCTTTCGTCATGGTTTGGACGTCCGTCGCGCTCCCTCTCCCCTCAACGGGGAGAGGGCAGGGGTGAGGGTGAGAACACCCATTATTGGCCCTTTGCAAAAGCTGGGAGCGCCTCGCAGTTGCGCTGTTTTGAGTTTTTCATTTCCCAATCCGCCTTTCTTCGCCACGATTCGCCGCCATGCGCGAGCCATCCCTGAAGTTCCTCGAAAAGCTCATCAACACCCCCAGCCCGACCGGCTACGAGACCCGCGGCCAGCGCGTCTGGCTCGATTACGTGAAGTCGTTTGCAGAGGCCACCGAAACCGACGCCTACGGCAACGCCGTCGCCTGGTTCAACAAGGGCGGTTCGCCACGCATCATGCTCGCGGCGCACGCCGACGAAATCGCCATGTCGGTCAATTACATCGATGACAAGGGCTACATCTACGTGCGCCGCATGGGCGGCATCGACCCGGCGATTACGAAGGCCCAGCGGGTCGTCATCCACACGCGCAACGGGCCGGTCAATGGGGTCGTCGGCAACGTGGCCATTCACCTGACGAAATTGGAGGGCGAACCCAAGCCGCCGAAGATTCACGACCTGTTCATCGACATCGGCGTCGCCAGCCGGAAGGACGCGGAAAAACTCGTGCGCATCGGCGACCCCATCACGCTGGCCGACCAGTTCGAACTGTTGCGCAACGACCTCGCCGTCGCTCGCGCATTCGACAATCGCATCGGCACCTTTGCGGTCGCGGAGACGGTCCGCCTGCTGGGAGCGTCCTCGAAGAAATGCAACGCCGAGGTGTGCGCCGTCTCGAACCTGATGGAGGAAATCGGCTGTCTGGGCGCGCGGCAAATCGCCTACGCCCTCAAGCCGGACGTGGCGCTGGTCGTCGACGTGACGCATGCGACCGATTATCCGACCGTGAGCAAGGCGCAACACGGCGACATCCACCTGGGCAAGGGCCCTGCGCTCACGCACGGCGGCCCGAATCACGTCGAGGTCGTCGCGCGCGTCGAAAAGGTCGCGCGCAATGCCGGCATCCCGCTCCAACACGAGGCCATCTCGTCGAGCAGCGGCACGGATACGGACGTGATTTTCTGGACACGCGGCGGCATCCCCTCGGCGCTCATCAGCCTGCCAAACCGCTACATGCATTCGCCGGTGGAAGTCGTGAACTTGCGCGACCTGGAGCAAATCCCAAAACTGATGGCGGAGTTCGTCTTCTCCCTGAAGAAAGGCGAGCGGTTCAAGGTGAAGGTTTGAGACAGTAGGGGAATTGAAAATTGAGAATTGAGAATTGAAAATTGAGAATTGAAAAGTGCAAATTGCGCGCGGCCGTTCGCAATTCGCAATTCTCATTTTCAATTACAATTTGCAATTCCGCACCGCGGAGATGGCCGGGGTGAGAACTCGAAATGATCTTACTCCAGTTTGGGGCACGACTCCGCCCGCTCAGGGTGGCGCCTGCTTCTCCAGCGCCTCCTTCAGCGTTTCGACGGACTTCTGCTTGCGTTTGGAGGACGTCGGCGCGGCAATCTCCTGAAGGATGACCTTGAAGATGAAGCTGCCGATCCACTCCTGGAGGTCCTCGTCCGTGCGGATACCCTGCACGAGTTCATCGCGCATGTTCACGGCAAATTCGCGGTTCCTCGATGGCTTTTGCAGGTCCGTGTAGTGGATGCGCCCCACACTCAGCCGCAACTGGTCGATGCCGGCAAAGACCAGCTTTCGTTCGTTGCGATTCGTCCGCGCGGCGTTGCGCTCGGTCATTTCCTTTTCCACCTTTTCAATGTTCCAGCGGCCAGCGGCGTCGCGGATGATGTTCAATTCGGCGAGGTTCACGCGAAGCTGCTTGAAGCGCAATTTGCCCTGGGCCGCCATTTCGGAATCGAACTCCACGAGCAGCTGTGGCACGTCCAACAGCACCGATTCGCCGAACTCAGGGTAGTTATGGAGCTTGAAGCCCTCGATCTCGATGGCCGCTGTACGCAAGCCGGTCTTGAGTTTCGCAATCTCCACGCGCATGCCCGTGGTGGCCTGGACTCGATTCTTGGCGGCCATCTTGAGAAGGGGATCGCGAAAAAACAACGCGAGCAGCGCCAGTCCGAGCAGCACCCCGACGACGGCGATGGACCAGCGAAGGACCTTTTTGAAGCGATGCGTCATGCCAGAAAAACCAAGCTCCAAGCTCCCAAGCTTGGAGCTCAAAGAAATCTCAAAGGCCGAGGCTCCATCTCCAGAAGGCGACCAGTGCGTCTGACTGGAACTTGGAGTTTGTACATCGGAGCTGATGCCTCACAGCTCGACGTCCTCGGGCCGCACCTCGAGGCACTCGTCCTGGTCCTCCCAAACGATCGCCGGGTAGTGTTCGAGAAATTTGGGGACGAGCGCTTTGCCTGCCTGGGCCAGCAGCCCTTCGACGGCCACCGCGGCATCTTCGAGCTTGCCCTCGTAGCTGCGGGCGCGCTTCCGTTCGGCGTCGCTCCAATGGGCCACCTGGTGCAAGGGCGCGTAGTGTTCGGCCCAATCCCGAGCGGCCACCTGCAGTTCCCCGGGCAAATCCTCCCAGGTCACCGCGCTGTCACCGCAATGCTGGCAGATGAGCCCGTTCTCAATCACGTCGCGCGTGAACAGCGGCAGCAAGGGCGCCCGGCAGCATTCGGACTCGGCGTAGGCCGCGGGCGGGGTTGCCAGCCGCTTGAGCCAGATTTGGCGTTCGTGAGCCAGTTGCGCCGCCAGCCGGTAGGCGCCGAGCAATGGGTGAGACAGCCGCCAGGCGCGCCCCTCGACTTGCCCGAGGGTCTGGCACAGCCAGCGAGCCAGGGTTTGGTCGTCGAAATCGCGGAACGCCGTAGCGTATTCCTTCCATAGCCGATCCAAAGGTGCGTCCGAATAGGATGACATCGGGAGGGAGGATGGGCAGGGGTGGGAAAAGTGCAAAGGAGAAAAGGACCCGGAACTCCGAACCGAAGCCACGCGACGGAACACGGAACACGCAACATTCAAATTCGGAACACACTTCCCCGAGCCACACTTCTTACCCTATAACCCAGCTATGCCATCGCTCCGCCCAGCCACGCATCCCTGGGCAACTCCGCTACGCGGCCTCCCCGGCGTTGGCCCGGAGCGGGCGGCGCAACTCGCCAGGCTCGGAGTCTTCACTGTCGGCGATCTGCTGTTCTACGCGCCACGAAGGCACGAGGACCGACGGCATGTGCTGGCGATTCGTGAGCTTCAACTGCATGAGGCGGCGACGATTCGTGGGCGCATCGTCGCGCTCGGAACGAACCACTACCGCAAAAAGACCAAGTCGGTTTTCGAGATCGTCCTCGAGGACGGTACGGCGCGACTGCATTGCCGGTGGTGGAACCTGCCGTTCATGGAGCGCGTCTTCGAGGTGGGCGACGAAGTCATGGTTTTCGGCAAGCCGCGCTCGCTCAAGCCGCGTACCATCGATCACCCGGAGACCGAAATCATCGAGGCTGCCTCTGACGAGCCGGGCGAGCGGACGGAACGCTCGATTCACCTCGACCGCGTCACGCCGATCTATGGGCTGACCGAAGGGCTGCCCCAGCGCTGGTTGCGGGGCCTGGTGTGGCGCACGCTGGCGCGCTTCGGCGAGCACGTTCCACAGGTGCACCCGGAGATTGCCCTGCCGGCCAGGCCGACTCGCGCCGAGGCCGTGCGGCAATTGCACTTTCCCGTAACGCTCGAGGAAGCGGAACAGGCGCGCCAACGGCTGGCGCTGGATGAATTCATCGAGTTGCAGCTGGCAATCCAGCGACGGCGCAAAAACCTTCAAACCAACGCGCGTGGGCTTCCTTGCGCCGGCGACAACCGGCTCATCCGCCCGTTTCTGCGCCAGCTCGGCTTCAAGCTGACCGAAGCGCAGACGCGCGTGTTGCGCGAACTGCGGGCGGATCTCGGTGGGCAATTCCCGATGCGCCGACTGCTTCAGGGTGACGTTGGCGCGGGCAAGACGGCGGTCGCCGCGTGTTGCGCGCTGATGGCGCTGGAGAGCGGCTACAACGTCGCGCTCATGGCGCCCACTGAGATACTGGCCGAACAGCATTACGCAAACTTCACAAGTTGGTTCGGCCCCCTCGGAGTCGGCGTCGAATTGCGAACCGGCAGCCGGAAGACGGCCGAGGGTCGAGAGCCAGGTGCCGAAGGCCAGCGGGATCTCTTGCCTTCGACGCCCGCCCCTCGACCCTCGACTCTGTTCATCGGCACGCACGCGCTCATCCAATCCACCTTCACGCTGGACCGGCTCGGCCTGGTCATCATCGATGAACAACACAAATTCGGCGTCGCGCAGCGCGAGACGCTGGTCCGCAAGGGCCATTATCCGCATCTGCTCGTGATGACAGCCACGCCCATCCCGCGCACGCTCGGCCTGACTCTTTACGGCGACCTCGATATCTCGATGATCGATCAACTGCCGGCCGGACGCGGAGAGGTGCGGACGTTCGTGCGCGGGCCGCAGCAATTGCCGCGCGTTCACGAGTTCATGAAGCAGCGGATTGCCGAGGGCCGGCAGGCGTACGTGGTGTATCCACGCGTTGAAGAGGCGGACTTGCGGACCGGCGTGAAAGCAGTGATGCAGGAGTTTGAACGGTTGCAAACCGTTTTTGCTCCCTATCGAGTCGGGCTAGTGCACGGACGATTGCGTCCTGAAGAGAAGGAGCGCGTCATGGCCGACTTTCGCGCCAATCGCGTGCAGGTGTTGCTGGCCACCTCCGTCATAGAGGTGGGAATCGATGTTCCGAACGCGACGATGTTGCTGGTCGAGAACGCGGAGCAGTTCGGCCTGGCGCAACTGCACCAGTTGCGTGGACGCATTGGCCGCGGCGCGCATGAATCGTGGTGCATCCTCGTGGCGGAGCAAAAGACGCCCGAGTCGAAGGAGCGGCTGAAAGTGCTGGCCTCGACAAACGACGGCTTCGCGATCGCGGAGGCGGACCTGCGTCTGCGGGGTCCCGGCGAGTTGCTGGGCCAGCAGCAGAGCGGGATGCCGGCCCTGCGGTTCGGGGACCTGGCGAAGGATCGGGCGGTCATTGAGCGGGCGATGGAGTTGGTGGCGAGCCAGGGGAGGACGTAAACCGTAATAAGTAATGCGTAAGAGCGGAGGGGTGGCCGTTTTGCCTCCAGTGCCTCTTACGCTTTGCGTTTTTACGTTTTACGACCTCCCCTGGCCCTTGTGTCTACCGCCGTTTGTGCCGACACAAGTGAGAGGCATGAGCCGCCAAACAAACCAGCCCGCACGGAACCGCCGCGCCCTTACTTCCGAATGGGATCGTCTGATTTGCTTTGCCCTGGGGATCCTGTTCTGCGCGCTCGTGCAGGCGGCGTGGCCAATGGTACGTGAATGGTGGAAGCCGGGAGAGACTTCGACGCACGTGTCGGCCCGGAGGCTTACGCTCACAAATTATTTGAACACGAGCGAAACGGCGGCGGGAACGTTCGAGTATACCCGACTGCCGTTGGGTGAACCGGATGACTTGCTGCCGGACGTGCGAGTGCCGTTGCCGGCGCCGCGCTGGTTCTTCGCCGGCTATACCGGGGCGCAACTCAAGCGACTCTTTCGCACCAGCGACCTGACGGACGAGCAGCTTGCGTGGCTGACAGATCCGGCGCATTGGGAGCCTGACCGCGGCGGAATGTACATAACGCCTCCTTTGGACCTTGTGGCGGGTCTCAGTCGGCGGGCACGCGACCAGATTTACGCCGTGCTGGCAGGAAGTCCGGTCAATTCGCCTCAATATTACCCGTTCCGTTTCCCGATGAACGCAGTCGAGGATCGACTTGCGGATTGCGGGCTGACGACCAATACGTGGGAAGTTCTGGGAAGTCTCCTGTACGGGCACGAGGGAACGGTTTGCTTCGCCGACGGAGCCGTCGCCCAGCATCTGCTGACGACCGAGGAGTTCCGCAGCCTGGTCAAAGCACTGAATCGGGAACCCACTTTCCTGATGCGGCTGATGGTGAACAAAGATTCGGACATCGACCAGTTGCTCCGCTACTGGTCGAAGGGCGGTTCCAGCCGGCAGTTGAAACCGATGCTGGAGTCGATGGCCAAGGTGCCCGGCGGTGCGGGTATTAACGTGCATTACCTGCTGCCGCCCTTCGCGCGGCAGCGGCTCTACGCTTACGCGCTAGCGTCGACGAACAGCGCCAAGACGCGTGCGAACTGCTTCTGGACGGCGATGAACTTTTTCAATGAGCAGCCAGACGAACGGTTCCTGGATCCCGAGAACGTGTTGCGCGTGCTCCGCACCGAATATCACGTGCCGGAGGGCGGGCGGGCGTTTGGCGACGTGCTCTGCCTGATGGACGCGAAGGAGGAGCCGGTGCACATGTGCGTCTATATCGCGGACGACGTGGTGTTCACGAAAAACGGGATCGACGACCGGCAACCTTGGGTGCTTATGAAAATCTGCGACATGCTGGTGGAGTACGCATCGACCTCGGGGTTGAAGGTGGTCACGTTGCGACGCAACGACCTGTAGCGCGCGTTTTTCTAACGGCGTGGCGATGGCCAGACCACTTTGGAGTGCGCGGGCTTGTCCGCGCTTTCGGCAGGCGACTTGTCGGCCCGTGTGGTTGGGTAACTCGCTTTAAGTCAGCTCCCAACCCGGACGGTTCTGGCGTTTGACGAACCGCTCAGCGTCGCTGTTATTTCTGGCGCGCATGTTTGGGCCGTCCCAGTCCAGCTTCCGTCCCACGCCGACGCGCAAGGCGACGCAACCGAGGAGGATGATCTCCGTGAGGTAGGCGGCGATGTCGAAATTCGAGTAGGCCGGCGGTCCCCCCTTCATCATCGCGAACCATTCTTCGTCGTGGCCCGGGGAGCGCGGGATGGTCTGCGCCACGTGTTTGCAGGCCTCGTGGTCTTTGCCGTTTTTGTATTCCTTTTCGTCGTTCAACAGGAGATGGAACTCGGAGCCATAGTCGTCCGGCGAGAAGAGTTTGCCTTTGTCGCCGACGATGACGCAACCGCTGCCGGGAAGGTTCTTGCGCGAGCTGACGATTTCCCGGGTTACGTCCGCAGGCGGCCGAAGCGGCGAGACGAAACCTGGCTTCTCGAACATCTTGTGCTTCGCGTCCGGATGGCCATCGTACCACCAGAACTTTAATGGAGGCAGCCCCTCACGCTCTGGAAATTCGAAACGGAGGCGGGTCGTAAGCGGGAAGGTTTCGGAGGGAACACGCGAGGCGACTTCGCACTCGACGACCGTTGGGAAGCCCAGTTTGAGGGCGCGGAACGGCATGTTGACCGTGTGACAGGCCATGTCACCGAGGGCGCCGGTCCCGAAGTCGTACCAGCCGCGCCAGGCGAAGTTATGATAGACGCCGCTCTTGAAAGGCCGGTACGGGGCCGGGCCGAGCCACAAATCCCAGTCGACATGTGACGGCACCGGATCTTCGCCGGGCGGCCTGTCGATGCCTTGCGGCCAAATGGGGCGGTTGCTCCACACGTGCAGTTCCTTCGGATTGCCAATCACACCGGCCTGGATGACCTCCACGGCCCGGCGCAACCCGCTGCCGGCGCTCCCCTGGTTGCCCATTTGCGTGGCGAGCTTTTTCTCCTTGGCCAACCGCCGCATCTCGCGCGCCTCCCAGACGGTTTGGGTGAGGGGCTTCTGGCAATAGACGTGTTTGCCCATCTTCATGGCCGTGATTGCGGCCACGCCGTGAACGTGGTCTGGAGTGGAAACGGTCACCGCATCAATGGAGTTGCCAAGCTGGTCGAACAACTTGCGAAAGTCCGTGAAGAGTTTGGCGTCGTACGTGCGGTTATCCTTCTTCGCCCGGGTTTCCAAGGATCGGTGCTTGCCGTTCAGCGTGTTGCTATCGACGTCGCACAAAGCCACGATGTTGCCCCCCAGAGCGAAGGCGCTGTCGGTGTCCCCTCCACCTTTGCCCCCCACGCCGATGCAGGCGACATTGATGCGGCCATTGAGGTTCTGTCCTCGCAGGAACGCAGGCGCGACGCCCAGCACGGTGGCGGTCACGGTCGAGTATTTGATAAAGGTTCGGCGGCTCAGAGGAGCCGTCCCAGAGGGCGTGTAGGGCTTAGGCATGGCGGTATGACTTGCCCGGAGCGGGGAATATTCACAAGGAGAAACTGCTAATTGGGGTTGAGGCTAAGAGCCGTTTTGCCTCCAGGTCCTCGCGCTCCAGCGTTTTGCGTTCCACGTTTTGCGATTGGAGCAAGTTCGTCCGCTCCAGCGCCCTTGACAGCGCATGAATTCCCGCTCGCCAAACCGCCCCAATCCTCCTTCAATCGCCGCGAATTCAACCCACGACCATGAAAGCCTCGCTCGTCCTTCCCGTCATCGCCTTGTTTGCCCTCACGATCGGCGCACCCGCCGCGCAGCCCAAGCCCCTGCGTGTCCTGCTCATCACCGGCGGATGCTGCCACGATTACTCGAAACAGAAAGATGTGCTCAAGCAAGGCCTTGAAGCGCGCGCCAACCTGGAAATCACCCAGGTCCACACGAACGACAGTTCCACGCGCGCCCGGTTCCCGATGTACGAGAGCGCCGACTGGGCCAAGGGCTACGACGCCGTCATCCACGACGAATGTTCCTCCGACGTGAAGGAGCCGGCCTACGTGCAAAACATCCTCGCTGCCCACAAGGGTGGCGTTGCCGCGGTGAACCTGCACTGCGCGATGCACTGCTATCGCACAGGCACGGACGAGTGGTTCAAGTTTGTCGGAATCCAGTCGACGGGACATGGCCCCCAGGAACCCATCGCCATTCAGTTCGTCGATCGCGAGCATCCCACAACGCGCGGCTTCGACGACTGGACGACCATCCAGGAGGAACTCTACAACAACGTGAAGCTCTTCCCGACCGCGCGTCCCCTGGCGCGCGGCAAACAAATTGTGAAGAAGAAGGATGGCACGGAGCGGACGGAGGACTTCGTGGTCGCCTGGGCCAACGACTACGGCCAAACGCGGGTCTTCAGCACAACGCTCGGCCACAACACGGCCACCGTGGCCGATGCCCGCTACCTCGACCTCGTCGCCCGCGGCCTCCTTTGGTCCTGCGGCAAGCTGGGCGATGACGGCAAACCGCTGGCCGGCTATGGCCCGGCGGGCAAAGCTGCTGCCACCGCGCCCTGAACGCGCTCCTAATGGATACGCGCAGCAAAGGCTCGCCGCCTGGCGCAGGGCCAGTCGCGAGCCAAAGCGGTGTGGCGCTCCGCTTCCCACCGCAATCCAAGCTCACGCTGCGACTCCATGACCCTCATCACCGCCGATAGCGTCTGGCTCCTGCTCGGCTGTACCGCCGCCGGCGCGGCGGTCAGCATCTGGCTGGAACAAACGAAACAGTGGGCGGCGAAGCTGAGCGGGCCGGTCGTCGCTCTGCTCTTTGGCATGGCGATGTCCAATACGCGGTTCCTGCCCACCGAAGCGCCGGCCTACGACATGGTCGAAACCTACCTCGTGCGCATTGCCATCCCATTGCTGATATTCCGCGCGAACATCCTGCGCATTCTGCGTGAGACCGGTCCGATGTTTCTCTGCTTTCACATCGCCACCGTTGGCACGGTGCTCGGCGCGTTCCTCGCCGCGTTCTTGTTCCGGGGCTCGTTCGAACGCGTGCCCGAAGTCACTGGCATCATGACCGGCAGCTACGTCGGCGGCGGTGTGAATTTCGTCGCCATCCAGCAGAACTACCGTGTGGGGTCCGAGCTCGCGGGTCCGCTCATGGTCGCAGACAATTTTATCATGGCTGGCATGTTCGGCGTGCTGCTGGTCATTGCCGGCAGCCGCTTTTTTCGCCGCCACTTTCCGCATCCCCACTCGCTGGCCGGTGACCGTGAGGATGTCACGGCGCTCGCTGCGAAATACTGGCAGCGCAAGGAAATCTCGCTGCTCGATATCGCCGGGGCGCTGGCCATCGCCGTGGCCGTCGCGGCGGTCTCGATTGAACTCACCGAACTGCTCAAGCGACACATCGCGTCCCCCATAGCCCGCTCGATCATCGCGAATCCCTTCGTGCTGATCACGATGCTCTCCGTCGGCATCACAACCGTGTTCCACCGGTTCACGGAAAAGATCCAGGGCGCGGAGGAACTTGGGATGTATTTGCTTTACCTGTTCTTCGTTGTCATCGGAGTGCATGCGGACCTCGTGCAAGTAGTGAAGCACGTCCCGGTGCTCTTCCTCTTCTGCCTCGTGATGGCGGTGGTGAACCTCGGCTTCACACTTGTCGTTGGAAAACTCCTCAAGCAAAACCTCGAGGAACTCCTCCTCAGTTCCAACGCGACCCTTGGCGGCCCGCCGACGGCGGCGGCGATGGCGATCTCGCGCGGTTGGTCGAAGCTCGTCGTGCCGGGACTGCTGGCAGGCATCTGGGGCTATATAATCGGAACTTTTGTCGGGATTCTGGTGGCGGAGACACTGTTGAAGCTGTTTGGAAGCTGAACGTAGCTGCGACCGTCAGGTCGCGGGCACGATTCTCAAGAGAGCACTGCTCGCGAGTCCCCGCACCGCGACCTCACAGTCGCAGCTACGTATCCACTCAAATGGATCATTCGTGCGGCGGCGCGCTCCTTGCAACAAAACGCCGCTCAGAGCGACAGGTAGCGCAGCACTTGCAATTCCTTTCGGAAGAGAAGCTGGATTTCGTTCCGGTCGAAGTGGCAGGCCAGCGGCGCGCGCATCTGGTGGTGTTCCCACAGGACGCGGCCGTCCGAGGGCTTGAGGCGCCGGATCCGGATGTGCGGCGGTATCCTGGGGCCGACCTTGATCCCGCCCAGGCCCAGACCCACGCCGCCGGGGTCATCCCCCTGGCTGGCTTCGACCGTGTAAATGTACTTTCCGGACAGGTAAGTGATCAGGCCGTCGTTTTCCGCGCGCCAAATCGTCTTTCCAGTTTTCGGATCGACCTTCATCACCAGTACGTGCGATTTCTGTGAGATGTCGATTTGTCGGGAATAACGGACGGTGTCAGGACTGGCCGTCGTGGTGTTGACGTAGATCATTCCCTTGTCGTCGAAGAACAGCCCGGCGATGCCAGACGAGGGCAAGCGCCAGCGAGCGTTGCCGGTCGCACGTTCGAACGCCGTGAGCACGGCGGCATCGTACAGATACAGCGTGTCCCCTCGCTCGACGGCCGGCCCGGCGCCGAACGCTCCTTCTCTTTCGACGTCGACGCTATCGTCGTCGCCGTGAACGTCCGCATTGAGCTTCGCCTCCCACAGTTTCTTGTTCTGCTTGTCGAACACGATGACGGACCGCAAGCCAGTCACGAGATCGACAGTGTCGACAGGAATGAAGCTGGGACGGCCGGTGACTTCTCCCGTCCAATCCGGCGCCCCCGGACGGCGCAAGGTCACCTGGTAGCGGCTCTGATCCTCCTGGACGGTGTCTCCGACGGAGTCCCGAGTCATTTCATTCAGGAGTTCGTTGGCGATGGCCACGGTGGCGGCTTGATTGATCGGACCGTCCAGCGCGGATTTGGTCGGCGCTTCTTTCATCACCTTGCGGGCCACCGTGCGCCGTTCGACAAGACGCGCGCCAAATTGCAAATAGCCATCGCGCGTCGGAATGACACGCAATTGATCGCCGTCCGGTTCACCCATGCCACCCAGCATGTTCGCGAGCACGGCGGGGTCGAATTCGTTCAGAGCGTCCCGGAGACGCTGTTGATTGGCGGCGGCGGCCAGCGTGGCGGGAAGGGCGAGGCGATTGGGCACCGGCATGTTCTGGATGTTGCGGGCAATGACGGCCGGATCCAGGTCCCTGGCGCCGGGTCGCAGGCCGGCGCGAGTCAACAAATTTGAGGAAACGCCGGCGCGGGCCAGCAGGTTCGTTTGTCCCTTCACGCGAGCCACGCCGTTACTCGATGCGCGCGCAGGCTCGCCAACGCTGGCACCCGAGGCGAACAGGGCGGCTGGACGCGCCACCGATTCGGACCGGGATTCGCCGGTGGCCAAGTCGATGCGCGTGATTTGACTGCCGCTGTCGTTGTGGGCCATGAGGAGCAACTCATTTCCGCGCCGCGAAAGGTCCGCCGAATCCTCGTCGAGCGCGATTTCCTTGGTGACTTTGCCGGTCTCCCAGTCGAAGCGGATCAGTTTTCCCGCCGCCTCGACCCAAATGTTGTTGCCGGCCACGTGCAGGTGCAGCCCGTCGCCGGCCGACTCCATCAAGTCCTTCGTAACTTCGCCGAGCGAAGGGATTTCGAAGTCGTCGGCATCAGCGCCGTTTGAAATGGCTTCCCTGCGGGCAGTCGTGAGGAGCTTGAGCGAGGCTGCGGCTTCGTCGGCGAGCTTGCGCTTGTCGATCAACTGCACGGACCATACTTCGCGCCTCGCTTTCAAGTCATAGCGCGCCAGGGTGCCGCCGTGGAGAACGATGAACTGGTTTTGAGGCCCTGCGTACAGTTGGCCGGTTGCGGCCGCTTCCGGGAGCGGGGCGGAGAAGACCGGTCTGGGCACTGAGCCAAACCACGCGTACCAAAACCAGAGCCCCAACACGAGCAGAACGCCCCCGGCGATGGCTGCAGCGTTGCGGGCGATTCGGCGCCACTCCTTTCGTTCGGCAACGGACCTCTGTCCCTCGTATTGCGGAATGGCGATGCCTTGTGACTCGGCCTTGTTCTTGCACAACGGCGAGCAGACCCAGCCAAAGAGCTCCATGCATTGCGGACAGATTGGCTTCTGGCAAATCATGCAACGGTTCGTCGCCAATTGCCCGAAGTGCTTCGTGCAAAGCGGACCCGCGGCAACTGGTGGATCAGTATCAGCAGGCGGGATGGAAGCTGACGCTGGCTTCGCAACGGCCACACGGACCGCGGGCGAGACTGCAATCGCTGTGGCGACGGGAACGGCGGCTGGCGGTGGAGTGGGAGATGAAAGGAGCTTTGCGACAGGCACTGGAGCTGCGGTTTCCGCAGGTAGTGGGGCAGGCCTCCGGCCTGCCTCCGCGGGCGTCTCGCCCGCGTGGGTCTTCGTGACCGACTCGGCCAATCTGATTCCCGCCACTGGCGTCGCGGCAGTGCTCCCACCAGGCCCCGGCAGGATCGTCGTAGCGCGGCATCCTGGCTTGGGCAGCGCGCCGATGGCGTGCTGGCGAATCAAATGATTGACCAGCGAGGTGCTGTTCAATCCGCAATTCGGGCAGACGAACTCCACCGCGGCCGCCGCCATTTCAGGCGTGACATCGAAGGCGAATTTGGCGCCGCACGCGCATTGGATTTTCACGGCAGTTCAGGGCCTGGGGTTCAACAAAGTGACACTCTGGGTTGGGCTCAGGGAGAATTCCGCGTTCGCCCGGCTCATCTTGACGTTCCCGCCGACGAACAGGACGTTGCCGCCGTACTTGTGGTGATTGTTGCCGGGCGCCTCGCCGGTCGTCGAGAAGAGCGGGGCGCCGTGTGTTCTGAACGCCGTGTTGATTTGCCGATCGCTCATGAGCGGTTCGCCGGCATCCGTCGCGCGCAGCCCCATGTAATACGCGTAGCTGATCTTGCGGTTGGCGAACGGCTCGCCCTCGGGCAGTTCGGGATCCTTCCCGCCCGGGCAGATGAATGATTCCGTCGCAACGGTATACTTGGGTATCAGGAGCGACAGCGGTTCTTCACTGGTTTTGGCGCCAGCGACGACCGGAAAAAGCCCGTCGTGGTCGTTGGCGAATATTTCGAGCGCGAGATAATCCCGGTGCAGGTTCTTCTCACAGGTGGCCTTGTCTCGTTCCTGCCGGCTGCGGGAACCCGATCCGCGCATCATCACAATCATGACCAGAATCAGCGCCAGAACGATGAGCATCTCGATGAGCGAAAAACCCCTGAACCCGCATCGGCGCGCCTGCTGCCAAGCCGGCCTCTGCCGGCCATCCAGACACGACCTCTTGGAAGGGCTTGTCACGATTCATCTCTAACCGAATCGCCTCCCGACGGCAATGCGATTCTAGGCAGGTCCCTGGCGCACCAGTTTTTGCGAGGAGCCAACAATAGGCATTCTCACCCCTCACCCCGTCCCTCTCCCCTTTGAGGGGAGAGGGAGCGCGACGGTCTCCCAACCATGACGAAAGCATTCTCCGCGCTTGGCTCTCGTGTGCGCTCGATGGCGCAATCGTACCGTGCGCGGCTCAACGCTGACCCATCGTAGCGCGGGCGCATCGCGACTCCCTCTCCCCTCAAAGGGGAGAGGGACGGGGTGAGGGGTGAGACCGTGGGCCATAAACACGGGCAGCACAAATCGCAGGGGCTGAAAGCCCGCCATGTGGTGGGGCAAACCTGCCGGTTTGCCGCGGCGCCCAGCAGGGCGCCGCCCACCATTTCGGAAATGACTTTTGGCAACCAGTCTAGTTCACCCAAACGTCGGAGCAATTCGGCATGCAGTACCGCAGATCCCTGGCCGTGTTCCGAACTGAACATGCAAACATATCCAAGGATCGATCGATGACGAATGCCTGCAAGTGGCTCGCGATTCAATTCGACTACCATAAGCAGACTCTCGATGTGGCCAGCTATCCCCTGCAAGAAACTGAAATGCGCCGGCCGGTCCCTGGCGCTGGGCTCATCCGCGCACTAGCCCAGGCGCGCGCTTTCATACTCCCCTTGCGGCTTACGTTTTGCGTTTTACGTTTTGCTTCCCTCGCTCCACTCTCACCTCGATGAACAACCCCATCATCGTCGCCCTGGACGTGCCCACCGCGGACCAGGCGCTCGCGCTGGCGGAGCAGGTCGCGCCCGTGGTCGGCGCGTTCAAGCTCGGCAGCGAGCTGTTCACGGGGGCAGGACCGGACATCGTGCGGCAGATTCACGACACCGGCGCGGCGGTGTTTCTCGACCTGAAATTCCATGACATCCCCAATACTGTCGCTGGCGCCGTGGCCAGTGCCACGCGGCTTGGGGTACGGATGCTGACCGTTCACACCAGCGGCGGCGCGGCGATGATGAAAGCCGCCGAGCAATCCGCGCAGCGAACCGCCGCCCAACTCGGCCAACCTACGCCCCTGGTGCTCGGCGTGACCGTCCTCACAAGCATGGATGCGAACGAACTGGCCGCGGTCGGACTCCCTGCGAATGTCGGCGGGCAAGTCGAACGTCTTGCGACCCTCGCCGCCGGCGCCGGCTTGCGCGGCCTGGTCTGTTCGCCCCTCGAACTTGCTGCGCTGCGCCGGCTCCTGCCTGCGTCGATGCAACTGGTCACGCCGGGCATTCGCGGCCCCGGCGACGCCCCGGGCGATCAGAAGCGCACGCTCAGCGCTCGCGACGCCATTGAGGCGGGCGCGAATTGGCTCGTGATCGGCCGGCCGATTTGCGCCGCTCCAAACCCACGCGCCGCGGCGGAGAAGATTCTGGAGTCATTGCGATGAAAGCCATTCGTGTCCATGCGTTCGGCGGGCCGGAAGTGCTCGGTCTCGAGGAAGTGCCAGTGCCGGCACCGACCGCCGGCCAGGTCCTCGTAAAGCTCCACGCCACTGGCGTGAATCCAGTCGAGACTTACTTTCGCTCGGGGACCAATCCCAACATCAAGCTGCCGTGGACCCCCGGCATGGATGGCGCGGGCGTCATCGAATCCGTCGGTGAAGGAGTGACGGACCTGAAGCCAGGTGACCGCGTTTACACGTTCGAAACGCTTACGGGTTCCTACGCCCAGTTCACTCTGTGCGAAGCCCGCGGGGTCTGCCCGCTTCCGGAAAGGATTTCATTCACGCAAGGCGCGGCACTTGGCGTCCCGTACGCGACGGCGCATCGCGCCCTGTTCCACCGCGCCCGGGCGCTGGCGGGTGAAGTCGTGTTTATCCACGGGGCCAGCGGCGGCGTGGGCCTGGCAGCGACGCAATTCGCGCGAGCTGCCGGCTTGACCGTGATTGGCTCGGCGGGCACTGAAGCGGGTCGAAAACTCGTCGTGGACAACGGGGCGCACCACGTCGTCGACCATCGCGCGCCGGGCTACATCGAGATCGTGATGCGCCTCACGGGCGGACGCGGCGTGGACATCGTCCTCGAAATGTTGGCCAACGTGAACCTCGGCAAGGACCTTCCCCTGCTGGCGAAACACGGGCGCGTCATCGTCATCGGCAGCCGGGGCACAGTGGAGATTACCCCGCGCGACGTGATGAGCCGCGACGCGGACGTGCGCGCGATGACGCTGTTCAACGCGACGCCTGCCGAATTGGCCGGCATCCACGCCGGGGTGGCTGCGGGGCTTGAGAACGGCACGCTGCGCCCCATCGTCGGTCGCGAGTTGCCGCTGGCGGACGCGGCGAAAGCGCACATTGCGGTGCTGGAACCGGGGGCGCTTGGCAAGATCGTGTTGAAGCCGTAATAGAGTGATTGCCAAAAGTCATTTCCGAAATGGTGGGGCAAACCTGCCGGTTTGCCGCGGCGCCCGGCAGGGCGCCGCCCACCATTTCGGAAATGACTTTTGGCAACAGTTCTAGAGGCGACGTGTAGCAGCACCGAGTTCAAAGCTCAAACAAGAGCTCCAATCTTTCGGCTCGCTTCATTCCTTCATCCCTTCCGTCGATAAACACCTCAGGAACAGCTGTGAAAACGCTCCTGAGTCTGCTTGCGCTGGCCATCTCGTTGACGGCTCTTGCCCAGTTGCCCAAACGCTGCCTCACCTGCGGCGTGCCCGTCGGCACGAGCTATTACAACTTTACCAGCCCCACGCTGGGCTCGAACCAGCCCGTGTGCGAGGCATGCACGAAGCTCCCCAACCGCTGCGCGATCTGCAAACTGCCCGTCCTGGGCACGGCGCGGAAACTCGAGGACGGCCGGTTCTTTTGCGAGCCGGACTTCCGGTCCGGCATCTTCGAGCAGAACGAGGCGCGGCGAGTTTACGAGGAAGTCCGCCGCGAAATCGCGGGCATTCTCGCCGGTTACGGCCCGCTGCCGGAGGGCAACATCACCGTCTCGCTCGTCAACGGCAACGAGATGAAAAAGCTCCAGCAGACACTCCCCTCCGAGCACGATGGCAAGGGGACCGTCGGCCTGACGCGCACCGAATCCGTCGGGCGGAAGCACTTTCAGCATCGCATCCATCTTCTCAACGGCATGCCCCGTGAGCGCCTGGCGGCGGTTTGCGCGCACGAATACACGCACACTTGGATTCACGAAAACGTGCCCGCCGAGCGCGAACTGCAAAAGGACACGGTGGAGGGCTTCTGCGAACTCGTCGCCTACAAGATCATGGTCCAGCGCCGCGACGAGCAGCAGAAGAAAATCATCCTCGACAACGCCTACACTCGCGGCCAGGTCAACGCCTTCATCGAGGCCGAGCAGCAGCACCAGTTCCATCGCGTCGTGACATGGCTCAAGACGGGCGCCGATGAATCCCTCAGCCAGACCAACCGAATTCAGGCGCTCGCCGGCCGGGAAGAGGAGCCTTCGGAGTCGACCTGGACCCCGCCCCCACCCAGCCTGCCGACGCGCGTTCCGGACACGCTCGTCCTGAAAGGCATCTCCGGCGCCGCCGCGCGCCGTTGGGCCCTCATCAACGACACGACCCTCACGAAGAACGAGGAAGGCAAGGTGCGCGTCGGCTTGACCAACGTCCTCGTCCGCTGCCTGGATATCCGGCCGGCCTCGGTGGTGATTCAGGTCAAAGGCGCCGCCCGGCCCACGGAACTGTTTCTGACGAGCACGAAGGAGTGAGCCACGGTGAGGGAGGACGGCGCGCTCTGAATGATTCATATGTTATTGTTACATAAGTTCTTACATTTACTTTAACGGTTATCCGTGGTTTCTCCGGAGAAGCTCTTAGGCTTGACTGAGCCTGATTGGCATTGACCAGGCTTGATTGGGTTTGGGTCAGCTGCACTGGACTCGGATCGGCTTGCGATGCGTCGACGATGCTCCGAGTTTCTGCTTTATTCGAAACACGGGATTCGGAGCTCTGTGCCACAGAATTCGCGGTCCGGAATTGCGTTTGGCCAACTCGGGACCGGGAACTCGGAACCCGAACTTGGTCGGCCCCGCCCGGCAGTTGACACACTTTGTCAGTCATGGATCGGGCATAGCAGCTCCAGCGCAAAAGTGTTAGCGCCGAACGAGCCAAACGAGCCAAACGAGCGAAAATCGCTCTTCCGGGGTCTTTTTTTCCTTTGGGGGAGGTGCGCTACGCCGCAGCACGAGGCGGCACGGCGGCAGACGTCGGAACGGTAGTGGCGGAAGGCGGGGCGGCCATCAGCGCTACGGGCTTCCAAGGAACTTCAAACAGCTGAATGGCGTCACGGAAGCCTTTGAATTGCGTTGCCAGTTGCGGCTGGCAGGCGGCGGCCAGGGCGGGATCATCGCGAAGCAGTTCCTGGTGCGTGGATTCGCCGATTAGAATGCGGTCGCGACCGGAGTGGGATTCCAGGCGTTGAGCGAGGTTCACTTCGCGGCCGACAATCGTGTAGTTAAGCGTGTGCCGTTCCGAACCCAGGAGCCCCACGGTGACGGTGCCGGTGTTCACGCCGATGCCGATGGAGAAGAGCTTGAGCAAGGGCATGCGCGGTTCGCCGGTAGCGGCACGGCGGAGATTGTCCTCTTCGCGGCGTTTGTTTTCGGCGGCGCGCTGCTGGTTGAGTTGGTAAAGGGCCCGCTGCGCCTCGATGGCGGCCCGAACGCACGTGAGCGCGTGCCGTTCGTTTGGAGTCGGAGCGCCCCAAAATGCCATGACCGAATCGCCGATGTATTTGTCGAGGGTGCCCTGGTGCTTTTTGACGATGTCCGCGATGGCACCGAGATAAAGATTGACCGTGCGCAGCAACTCTTCGGACTGGCTGTCGAAATAGGCTTCGGCCTCGGCGCCGGTGAGTTGACGCTCGGCCACGTGCGCCGTGGCGAGAGCGTGGCTTTCGTCGGTCAGGCCGGTGAACCCGCGGACGTCTGCGAAAAAAACGGTGACACTGCGGCGGGCGCCGCCCAGAGACAGCTTTTCGGTCTGAAGCAATTCGCTGACGATGTTTGGCGAAACGATCTTGTCGAAGACGCCCTTGATGCGTCGGCGCTCGCTCTGTTCGAACATGACGCGGTAAGTGACCAGCGCGAAATGGGTGAGGACCAACCCCGCGCAAGGCAGAACAATGGGGAGCCAGATTCGGGATTGGACGTACACCTGGCTGGCGATGCCCACGTAAAGCGAAGTGATCAGGAACGTGGCCAGCGCCGCACTGATGGCGCGCATCCTCCAGGCAAACACCACCGCGGCTACGGCCAACCCGAAAATCAGGAGCAATTCGAGCCACAGTGGCGGCTGGCGAACGAACCGTCCCATAAGGACCGAATTGGCCACGTTCCAGTAGCGACACGTCAGCACGGTCTCCTTCTCGAGCGGTGTGGCGCCGAGATCGGTCAGATCGTTGCCGGAGGCGATGGAGCCCACGAGCACGAGCTTGCCGCGCCAGAGATTCCAAAGCTGGTTGGTCCGGCCACGGGTCCGATCGATGTGGTCGCGCAGCACACCGTGGAACGATTCGCGGGTCAATTGCGGCGAATCCAGCGGGAAACTCCAGTCGACATAGAGCCGGTTCTCATGGTCGATGGGAATGCGCCGCTCCAATCCACCCGCACCACGGAGCAGGACCTCCTTGCCCGGCCGGACGATGGCGTCATTCAGATCGAGCTTGAGCGAGCGGGCCGCCAGGACGACGCCGAGATCCCAGACGCGCTGGCGAGTGAAGGCGCGCGCACTTCGCCGCGTGCCGGCGGGCAGCGCACGGCCAGCGCCCAATTCGAGGAGCCGGCCCGCGTCATAATTGCCTTCGCTGTCAATAGGGATGTCGGTCAGCTTCCCGTCCTCCGACGCAAAAATCAGGCGGTTGGTGTCATAGGTGAAGCCGTCGAACCGCCGCGCCGCTTCGAGAATCATCGGGTGCCAGATGACGTAATCCTGGAAAACGCGAACCCGCCGCAGAATGCCGTCGCTGTCACGCAGCACGGAGATGTTGCCGAGGCCCCAGGCGTTGGTGCGGAAGAGCGCATGCGGCGGCGCCTCGGGCTGTGCGCCGACAATGACATTGCCGGCGTCGCGGATCGCCCGGGCGAACGCCTCGTCGGGTGTGCCGGGCGTCCCATCGGGCATCTGTGTGTGATCGCGACGCAACTCGGGGAACAGAATGTCGAACGCGACCGCTTCCGCCCCCTGGGTTTTCAGTTCTTCGGAGACCCACCCGTAAACGAAGCGCGGCCAGTAAAGGCCATTGGTGAAACCCAGCGAGCCACTGGCCAGTTCGTCAATGGAATCGTTGCTGATGAAGACGAACCCAAGGTTGCTGGCGTTCTGGTTGGGAGCGTTGGTGGCCTGGCGCACCCGCCAGTCGAACGTCATCCATTCGAGCCGTTCGAGCCAGTCCAGGCGACCCACCCGGCTCAGGGCGTGAAGAACGAGAACCGTGCCAATGACTGCGGCACACAGCAGAAGCGGGACGAACGCCTGGCGCCTGGCCTTCACAAGTCGATTGGACCTAGAGAAAAGCCCGGAACAGCGCTGGGCCGCCCCGGGCTTGGCAAATCCAGTGCTGAGGTTAGCGGCCGGGCGGTGTGCCCGGTGAGAGGAAATCAGGCCGGCCCGGCACTCCTGGCGGCGGTCCCGGTGGGCGGAATGGCGCGCGCCCCATTCTCTCGATCTGCTCGCGGACGGCCAGGGTCATGTCTTCCGGCGCGGGACGGACGCCTTCGGTTGGCGTGAAGTAGACAGGCGGCGGCGCCTTGAGAACATACGGAGTGGCTGTGCCAGCGGGCGGGGAATGGACGAAAATGAGCGTGCCATCGAGCAAGACCCAGGAAGAATCGGACCGGGCACTGCCTTTGGTGCCGCGAATGCCGGCCACGCCATTGGGCACCTTGATTTCATAACGCGACGCCTGGGAAAGCTTGTTCACGTTGAAGAACATCTGCCCTTCCGGCAAGTTGACCTGGACTTCCACTGCCGTGTCGGCGCCAGTATCCGTCAGCGCCAGTTTGTCGAGGGAGACCGTGGATTTTTCGGCGACGCGGATGACCCCGGCGCTGTTGCCAAGGAACAGGTCCACGCTGGATTCAGGGCCCGTCTTGATGGTCGTCCCACTGGAGAGGACGGCCCCAACCTTCAGCGGCTTACCCGCAGCGTCGCCCGCCGAATAGGTAGCCGTGCCAGTGACAGCGCGCACCTCCGCCTTGCCTGGAACACTTTGCCCATATAGCAGGCAAGGAATGCCCAGCCCGAGCCACAGGAGGAATGGCACCCTCACTCCGTCTACAAGTCGTTCAATCAGTTTCATAAGTTGTTCAGTGTCAGCTATGCGGCCCGGCTGCCGTGTAAACTTAGAGGTGGAACCCTCATTGTCAACGGAATAAATTTGTTAAGCCGCGTGCAGCATCCGGGCTCATTTGAGCAGATCTGCGGCCAAGATTTAGTGCCTTGCCGTCATGGCGGGAAGCTTGCGCCGGCTGTCTCAGTGCTTCATGAACGGGGAGTTGGTCGATTCGGCCAGTTTTTCCTTACACAGGTCGCGGTAAAACAAGGCATTGGAATTGGTCATGGCGCCCGAGGTCAGCTTGAGGGATTGCTCAAACCACTCTCTGGCGCCGGCGTAGTCCTGAATCTGGAAATGGTGCCACCCCACCCTGGCGGCCACCAGGAAATGGTTCCCATCCAGCCGCCGGGCTTCATCAAAGTAACGGCTGGCTTCTTCGGTCCGTCCCAGCCAATCCAAGCACATGCCGTAGCCAATGCGCGCGCGGGCGTCGTAGGGATTGAGCTCCATGGCCCTGTGAAACCAGAACATTGCTTTCTCGGCCAGGGATTCGTACCCCGGCATGCCCGCGAAGCTCTGGATGCGCAGCGCCTCACCCAACTCAAGGGCAGCTTCGAAGTTCTTCGGCTCTGCCACGACGAGTTGCTCCATCGCCGCGATTTGTTCCTTGCCAAGCGCGGCCAACCGTTCCGGGTTCGCCTTGGCGGACTCGATCGCGATGGCCTGGGTGACCGACCGCAAGCGCGCGAACCCGGCGCACTCTCGCGAGCGACGCCACGACTGCATCCCGAGCCAGCACACGGCGACCGCCAACAAGGGATAAACGACCAGCCGCAACGGCAATCGCACCGTATGCCAGTAACGCTCGCTGGCGAACCGGTAATAGCTCGAGACCAGCCCCATCAAGGTCACGGCCAGAATGGCGTTGGCGGGAATGTGCATGTTGAAGTCCCAGTACGAATGGACCAGGATCGCCAGCAACCCGAGGGCGCCGCCCAGGACGAAGGAGGCCCGGTTGCTGCGCTTGGCGCCCAAATCGCTTTGGGAGCGCTGCACAAAACGCCACCCCGTGAACACCTGCCAGAGGAAGGTGCCCCAGCAAGCCGCCACGAGAAGCGTCCCCACCAAGCCCCAATCGGCCAGCGAGTTCAGGTAATCGTTGTGGGCCCGGTCGGGTCGGCTCTGGAGATCGTAGTCGAACGGCCGGTACTCGCCGAATCGGGCGTCAAAATGGTTCGGGCCCACGCCGAACCAGAAGTGGTCCTTCCACATCACTTTGGCCGGCTCCCAGAGCCGGAACCGAATATCGTCAAATTGCTGGGTCTCTTCGAATCGTTCAATGCGGTTGACGGACAGTCGGGCCTTCGCGAACGTGACGGTGAACAGCGCCGCGAGCACCCCCAGCGCAATCAGTGTCCGCTTCCAATACTCCCGTTGCCGCACCGTCCAGTAAAACAGCGCGGCCAGACTCACTGCCGATGCAATCCATCCCCCGCGCGAAAAAGTCACTGTCAGTCCGGCGAAGATCACCACGGAAGCGTAGGCCAGGACGACCTTCATCAGGTGACTGAACCGCCCCGTGAGCGTGAACGCCAGTGCCAGCGGGAGCACCATTTCCAAATAGCCGGCCAGGTGGTTGGGATTCACAAAGGTGGCGGAACCGCGTTTGCGATTGCCCCTCGGCTTTTCGAACGAATCAAACAAGCCCCAGACCTGGTCCCAATCCTTCAGAAACTGGAGCACCGCGTAAAACGACAGGGCCATCGCCAGAAAAATCAGGGTCAATCCCACAATCTGCGACGGTTCCTGCTTGTGGAGGTTGTTGATGACCGCGAAGAAAATCACCGCATAGACCACGATGCGCACCAGTTCCTGGCGCGCCAGGTACTCGATGTCCGCGACGCAATACCGGCCAATCGCGTAGAGGACAAAGGCCAGCACCGGCCAGCACACGGGTGTCCAGAGCAGGCGATGCTTGGGGTTGATCAGGAAGCGGACCGTCCAAAGCACCAGCAGCACCACGGCCATCCATTGGACCGCCAGGAAGCCCGGAGGGCCGGCCCCCCCGAAGGCGAGCACGGAAAAAATCAAGATCCCCAGGACCAGTCCGAGAACCCCTTTTTCGCACCAATTGTCGAGTTGTTCCCGATCCATTGGCGTCCTCGTCAGGCTGGTCCGTTAACTCCACTCACGCCGCACGAATCGCCTGGCGGTAGGAATGCGATTGAAAACCACGAATATACACGAATGGACACGAATTCTCCCTTAACAAAAGATGCGCTTGCCTTCTTCAGATTGGCGTCTATTGGTGCCCATTCGTCGTTAAGTTGAGTCCTCGAGGCTCAACTCAAGTATTCGCGCGGGTCAACGATCTTGCCGGCGATGGCGCTGGCCGCAACGGTCATCGGCGAAGCGAGGAACACTTGCGATTCCTTGTGGCCCATGCGGCCGGGGAAATTGCGATTGGTGGCGCTGATGCATTTGAGGGGCGTGTTGATGCGGCCAAAGGTGTCCACAGGCCCTCCCAGGCACGCGGCGCAACCGGCGTTCTCGGTCATCTGCACACCGGCATCGACGAGGATTTGCCACACCGGCTTGCCATTCCAGCGCGCGGTTTGCAGGTCGTGCACAATCTCCGGCGTGGCAGGCACGCCGAACGTGTCGATGGTCACGCGGCGGCCGTTGAGCACGCGGGCGAACTCGAGGAAGTCACTCGTCTTGCCTCCCGTGCAGGAACCGACGTAGGCGCGGTCGAGCTTGATATGGCCCATCTCTTTGGCCTTCTTGCGCTGGCCGGGATCGGGATGGCACGCCACGGTCGGCTCGAGGTTTGAGAGGTCCACGGTGAGTTCGTAGCTAAACTTCTCGTCGCGTTCCCGCTCCACGGGTTGGTAGGTCTGGCAGGTTCCGTTCAACTTTGTGCGGTAATCGACGTACGCCTGCGTCTGCGCGTCGAACTCGAAAATCCCGTTCTTGCCGCCCGCTTCAATCGCCATGTTGGCGACGGTCATCCGGTCGTCCATGTTGAGGGCCGTGGCGCCCGGACCATCGAATTGCAGGGCCCGATACGTGGCCCCATCGAAGCCGATTTCGCCGATGCAATGCAGGATGATGTCCTTGGCCATGACGCCTGGTTGCAGCCTGCCTTCGAGCCGGAAGTGCATCGTCTCGGGCACCTTCACCAGCAGCTTGCCCGTGCCCATCACGAACCCGGCGTCCGTGTTCCCGATGCCCGTGGCGAATTCGTTAAAGGCCCCCGCCATGCACGTGTGCGAATCGGTGCCGAACAGAATTTCCCCGGGACGCGTGTGGCCCTTTTGCGGCAAGGCCGTGTGGCACACGCCGGCGTATTGGGACCCATACTGGCGCTGGAGCGGGCCTCTCGACGCATCAAACACCCATTTCCCCTCCGGGTCGTCGATCACATCGTAGAAGTAGGTGATGCCTTGCTCGCGGACGAACTCGCGCAGGATGTCCACGTTGCGGTTCGACTTCGAATCCGAGGTGAAGATGTAATGATCGGGGATGATGACGACGCGTTTGGGGTCCCACACTTTGGCCGCCTTGCCAAACTCGCGCTGGAACACGCCGATGGTGCCCGGCCCGCAGATGTCGTGGGTCATCAGCACGTCGGTCTTGATCCACACGTTATCTCCGGCTTGCACCCGGGCCTTGCCGGCCGCGCGGGCGAGAATGGACTCCGTCAATGTCATAGAGTTCCAAGCATAACTGGATCCGCACCCGAACTGCAAGCGTGCGAAAACTCCCTCTTCCCCAGCAGGGCCGGGTGAGGGGCACGACGCGACGCGAGACGAATGAACGCAACACCCTGAACCGCCCATCCCGCGTCCACTTCCACCGCGCGACCATCGGGTAGCCGCTACCAGCCAACTCCCGCCGTGTCACTCCGTTCCAGACGGTTGCGCCGCGCCTCCGAGGCTGATGAGATGGCGCTCGGTGTGAATGAACATGCGGCCCAACGCCACCGCCGGCGTGGAATGACAGAGTTCGTTGAGTGGGTAACGGTGCAGGACGTTGAATCGAGGGCTGGCTTCCAGCACCACCAGTTCGCCCGTCGTCGAAATACAGAACAACCGGCCATCCACCCAGACCGGTGACCCAAAGTAATTCCCGCCGACGCGTTCCTGGTAATGGATGGAGCCGGTCTGCACATCGAGGCAGCTCACGATGCCGCCGTCGTTCCACAACCAAACCAGCCCGTTCGTGGTAATGCCGGTGGGGACGTAGGGCGCCGACTTCTTCAATTGGTAGGCCAGTTCCGGATTCCGCCCAGCACCCGCCTGGCCGGCGTTGATCGCGGTGACGAAATGGCCTCCGCCACCGCTGCCGCAAGAGCCGAGAATAATGTTCCCGGCGATGATGGGTGAACTCACCGTCCGTTTGTCGAACGCCTGGTCGTACTCCCAGAGCACCTTGCCGGTGCCCGGCTCGAGGGCGTAAATGCCGTGCCCCTGGCTGCCAAAGATCAGGGCCGGTTTCCCGTTCTTCGGCTCATAGACGCAAGGGGTCGCGTAGGAAACCACCGTGCTGCGGCGCGGCGTTTCCCAGAGCGTCTTCCCATTCGTTGCATCCACGGCGACGATGAAGCTTTTGCCGCTGCGAGTGCTTTCTTTTACAAACTTCTGGTCATCCTGTTCGTTGCCGAGGATGACTTTGTTTCCAAAAACAATCGGTGAAACGCCGCAACCGTGCTGGCTCACGAATGACCCGAAGTCCCGTTGCCAGGCGACCTTGCCGTCGTGCTCGAGGGCGGCGAGCTTGAAATGCTCCGGTTCGTTCCAGGCGACGTAGACGCGCTCGGCATCTGCAGCCGGCGTGGAGGCGGCGAAGCTGTTGAGCTGGTGGCGCGCGAAGGGCGTGAGTGAAAAATCCTTCCGCCAAAGTTGGTGCCCGTCCTTCGCGTTCAAGCAGAGCACGGAGAAGCCGCCGGACTTATCGCCAGTGGTGGTGAGAAACAGGCGTTCTCCCCACAGAACAGGCGAGGAATGGCCGGTGCCCGGCAGTTCGACCCGCCAATTGATGTCTGAGTCGCTGATCTTGGTGGGGATTGTTTTGACGTGACTGATGCCGGTGCCGTTCGGGCCGCGAAAGCGGGTCCACTCCTGCGCCGCGCCGCGAAACGCGCAAAGGACCAAGGCAAAGGCGAGCGTGGTGACGGTCTGCAAGGTTTTCATGCGAGTTATCTTCAGAGACGAACACGGACAGCGCCGGATTCTATTCTTTAGTACGGAGTCCCGGCTTTAGCCGGTCGGTCGGATGTGCGGCTGGCCAAAGCCGTAACCATTCACTTCAACCACTAATTGACACCAATAAACACCAATAAAAGAGAGCTAAAGTCTGCGGCGCTCTCACGAGACGCCGCTACAGGGCGAAGGTGCGGCTTGACGGGCGGCGGCGCGTTGCGTAGTCGTCCATGCACATTGAACCCGCCGCCTCATTCCTTAACGCGAGCGCTCTTGCTCGTTTGGCTTGTGGCGGCACCCTTGCCGTTGCCGGGGACCGTCGCGGCGGCGGAGCTTCAACCGATTCCCGACAAGCTGGTCGTGCTGACGTTCGATGACTCGGTCGCATCTCATTACACGGTCGTTCGTCCATTGCTCAAGCAGTACGGTTTTGGCGCGACGTTCTTCATCACGGAGGGGTTCTCCTTCCGAACGAACAAGAAGGACTACATGACCTGGGAGCAGATCGCGGGTCTCCATCGGGACGGCTTCGAGATCGGCAACCATACTCGCGACCACATGTCGGTCACCCCAGCCAGCGTGGGCCGGCTCCGGGAACAGCTCGAGGCCATCAACGCCCAGTGCGCGGCGCACCACATTCCGCGGCCGACTTCCTTCGCCTATCCGGGCAATGGCATCGCGACCAATGCGCTGCCGGTGCTGGCGGAATTGGGCATCCGTTTCGCGCGCCGTGGCGGCGCGCCGGAGTATCCTTACGAGGGCGGGCGCGGCTTTGCTTACGAACCTGGCAAGGATCATCCGCTGCTGATTCCTTCCGCGGGCGACGCCCGGCCGAACTGGACCCTGGACGATTTCAAGCGCGCCGTGGCCCAAGCGCGCAACGGGCGCATCGCCGTGCTTCAGTTTCACGGCGTGCCGGACAACGACCATCCCTGGGTTCACACGCCCCCGGCGCTCTTCGAACAATATCTGACGCATCTGCGCGAGGAAGGATGCCGCGTCATCGCCGTGCGAGACCTGGCGCGTTACGTGGACCCCGCCGCGCGCCCGGCCGACCCGATGTCAATCATCGAGCAACGCAAAGCGCAGCGGCGGGAGTGAGCGTTGACGGCGAAAGCAATGATTTATGGTCAGACTCCTCGTTCTCTATGGGCAGCCGAAAGATCCGGCTGCGTTTGATAAATACTATCGCGAAGTCCACATCCCCATTGCCAAACGGATGCGCGGGCTCAAGAAGTGGACGGTGGGAAAGGTCACCGGCACGGCAGACGGCAAGCCGTCGCCTTACTACTATCTCGCGGATCTCTACATGGAGAGTCGTGAAGATTTCGAAGCATTGCTTCGCTCGCCGGAAGGCCAGGCTGCCGTTGCCGACGTGCCGAATTACGCGACAGGCGGAGCCACGTTTCTCTACACCGAAATTGAGGAACTGATTTGAGCACTATGAAACCGAACCCATCCATTTCGCGTCGCGAATTCCTCAAACGCTCGACGCTGGCTGCGAGCGCCATCGTTGGAGCGCCGGCCATAGTGCCTTCGTCGGTTTTCGGCGCAGAGGCCGTTGTGGCGCCGTCTAATCGGATTACCATCGGCTTCATAGGCACCGGCAAGATGTCGCACGACTATCATTTGAGCACCTTGAGCGGTTTCAAGGATGTCGAGTGCGTGGCCGTCTGCGACGTGGATACCAACCGCCGCTTGCACGCGAAGAAAGTCATCGAGGACCGCTACGCCAAGGATGCTCGCTCCCATAGAGGCGTCGCTGACTATAACGATTTCCGAGAGATCGTCGCGCGCAAGGACATCGACGCCGTGTGCATCGCCACGCCGGACCACTGGCATGCCATCCCCATCCTCGAGGCGTGCAAGGCCGGGAAGGACGTCTATTGTGAGAAGCCGCTGACGCTGACGATTCGCGAGGCGCAGCTTTGTATCGAGGCGGTGCGCAAGCACGGACGCGTCCTTCAAACCGGGAGCCAGCAGCGTTCCGGTGTGTTCGGACAGTTTCCGCTGGCGGTCGAGATCATTCGCAGCGGGCGCATCGGCAAGGTGAAGACCGTGCACGTCGGCGTCGGCGGGCCGAGCCGCTGGTGTGACTTGAAGGAGGAAGCGGCGGAGCCAGGCCTCGATTGGGATCTCTGGCTCGGTTACGCGCCGACGCGGCCGTATAACTCGGCCCTCAGCCCGCGCGGGGTGCACAATCATTTCCCGGCCTGGCGCTCCTATCGTGAATACTCCGGGGGCGGACTTACGGACATTGGCGCGCATCATTTCGACATCGCGCAGTGGGCGCTTGGAATGGATGGATCCGGCCCGTCCGAAATTGTTCCGCCCGATGACCCCAAGGCGGAGAGTGGCGTCCGGCTCATCTTCGCTAACGGCGTCGAGCTGATTCACGGCGACCCGAGCGGTTGCACCTTCGAGGGGACGGAAGGCAAGCTCTGCATCGATCGCGGCAAACTTACTACCGAGCCGGAAAGCATCCTCAAAACGCCGATAGCCGAGAAGGACTTTCACGTACCGCGCACCAAAGGCCATCACCGCGACTGGGTCGATTGCATCCGCTCGCGCCAACGTCCCATCGCTCCCGTGGAGGCCGGAGCGCGAACAGCGACGCTGTGTCACCTGACGAATCTTGCTTATTGGAACCGACGCAAGCTGCGCTGGGACGCCGCTAACTGGAAATTCATCGACGACGCCGAGGCAAACACGTGGCTGGACCGCCCGCGCCGCGATCCCTGGCAGTTGCCGAAAGTCTAGAGCGATTGCCAAAAGTCATTTCCGAAATGGTGGGCGGCGCCCTGCTGGGCGCCGCGGCAAACCGGCAGGTTTGCCCCACCATTTCGGAAATGACTTTTGGCAACCAGTCTAACCCGCTTTTCTCGCGGCGCGGCACAGCCGAAACAAAGCAGCGCAGAGTTCCACTCCGCCTTGGGTGTTACTCTCTCAAGTCATCCGTGGGCTTGTCCAACAACTGCAGCAGGTATTCCAGCCATTCCCTGTGAGTATGGAACTCAATGAGCGGATTGTAGCAACAGCCCGCATCACGCAGAAACTCCTCGATGTCAGACTCAGCAAGGTTTTGCTGGAGTAAACCGTGCAATTGAGATTTGACGGAGGCAAGGAACTCCGCCGGCTCTTCCCGTTGAGACCTTTTCACGATTTCCTCAATGGTGGGATCGCAGTGGAAGCAATCTTGGTGGAAATACACGCCAATGAACTGAGCCGCATCGTTCACGTTGGAGATTTTCATAAACCGGCCTAAGACCTGTAAACCGTGAAGCCGGTTGTCAGGCTGGATTCACGGCCTTCGAATCGTCCCGTCTCGATCTCGCAGGCGGCCCCAGTGCAAGTCCGCGGGCGGGTCATCGCGGATGGGATATTTGGCCGCGAGCGTTTCATCGATGTCGATGCCAAGCCCCGGCTTTTCGTTGCACCACAACATCCCGTCGCGCAGTTCGGGCGCGCCGGGAAAGACCTCGCGCAGGGCGTCGCTGAACACGCTGGCCTCCTGGATGCCGAAGTTCCAGGTCGCCAAATCCAGATGAACGTGCGCCGCGTGGCCCACCGGCGAAGTGTCGCCGGGCCCGTGCCAGGCGGTGCGGACGCGGTAGAAATCGCAAAGGGCGGCGAGCTTACGCGCGGCGCTGATCCCGCCGACTTGCGAAAGATGGCAGCGGATGAAGTCGATCAACCGGCCGCTCACAAGGTCGAGCCATTCGTTCGGATTATTGAACAGCTCGCCCATCGCAATGGGCGTGGCGCACTGCTGGCGCAGGATCTTGAAATAGCCCACGTCCTCCGGCGCAAACGGATCCTCGAGGAAGAACAGCCGATACGGCTCCAGTTCCTTCGCCAGACCGATGGCATCGATGGGAGCCAGCCGCTCGTGCATGTCGTGCAGCAGTTCGATGTCGTCGCCAAGTTGTTCGCGTAAATATTTGAAAAGCTTCGGCACCGCGCGCCGATACTTGGCGGGCTCGAATAACTCGCCGCGGAAATGCCCTTCGCCGGTCAATTTCGGTTCGACCACGTTGGTTACGGAGTCGGAAGTGACCCTTGTGCCGTAAATGGACTGGCCTTCCACGCCGACCTGCGCGCGGATGTGGCGCACGCCCTCCGCCATGAACTGCTTTGCGCGTTCGGCGACTTCCTCGTTCGTCTTGCCCATGGCATGACGATAAACCGGCACGGCGGTGCGACACTTGCCCCCGAACAACTGGTAGAGGGGCATCCCGACGCGCTTGCCTTTGATGTCCCACAACGCCGCGTCCACTCCGCTCAACGCATTCATGAGCACCGGGCCGTTGCGCCAATAGGAGCTTTGGTACATGGACTGCCAAATATCCTCGATGTTGTCCGGATCCTTGCCGGCGAGGAACGGCGCGAGGTATTCGTTCACCGCCGTGGCCACCGTGCGAATGCGCTGCGTGAAGGTCGCACAACCCACTCCATAAAGGCCCGGCTCACTCGTCTCGACCTTCACCACGCAGAGCCGGATGCGCGCCGGCGCGGTGAGGATGGCTTTGACCTTCGTGATCTTGAGCGGCGAAAGCTTTGGCGCGGGAGCGGTGTTCGACGCTGGCGCTTCGGCGCCGAAGGCGCGTCCGCTATAAGCCAGACCCGCAAGCGCCGCGCCTTGAGTGAGTTGTTGGAAGAAGTTTCGACGATTCATGAGTTTAGTCGCGGTGACTGGCCGCCATTAGCGAGTTGGCTTCTCCGCGGCGAATCGGAGCCGAACATAGTCCGCCGTCCATTGCCCTGCGGTGTCGCAGAGTTGTGGGCGCAGCGCCTCCTTCACTTCCTCTAGAAAAGCGGCGCGCTGCGGCTCCGGCACCGCCGCCGTGAAACTCTGCGCGAACGTTTCGAGCCAGCCAAGGATGTCACCAGGCAACGGAGTCGGGCGCGGGATGAGTGCGATATAGATCACTTTGAATCCCTGCGCTTCCAGATGGTCGCCATATTCCTCCGTTGTCGCAAAATACCATGGGTCGATGGCGCGGCCATCAATGCCCCGGCGCTGCAAGGCATCCAGAAGCGCTCCGTGGACTTTGGCAACGCAACCGTGACCGCCGCACTCGGCGACGAAGCGTCCACCGGGTTTGAGCGCGCGCCAGACGCCGGCGATGACAACCTCGGGGCGCTTCATCCAATGCAAGACGGCGTTGCTGAACACGGCATCGAACTCGTTCTCGAACGAGAGCGCGTAACCCGTCTCTCGCGCGTCGATGCCCAGGGACCTGGCTGCTTCGACTTGCGCCGCGCTTTCGTCCACCCCCACAAGTTCGCAGCCCATGTCCTGTAGCTTCTTGGTCAGCACGCCATCGCCGCAACCCAGGTCCAGAATGCGCTCGCCAGCCTTGGGCGCGAGCAACTCCACCACCGGCATCCCCAGATCCGACACGAAGCGCGCGTGCCGCGCATAAGCTTCCGGGTCCCATGTTTGATTCGGGGTCATTGTATTTCGGGTCGGGTTCCTTGCTCGTTCACCAATCCACCACCGAGCCATCGTCCACGTCGTAGGTTTCGCGGTTGCGCCAGTCGTGATCGAGTTTGTTGGCGAGGGCGTTTTCGTCCAGTTCAACGCCGAGGCCGGGGCCAGTCGGGATGTCCACGTAGCCGTCGCGGACCTTGAACGGATTCTTGATATAGCCGACGCCGAGACTGGCCTGTTCCTGGCAAAGGAAATTCGGAATGGCGGCGGCAAGGTGCAGGCCGGCCGCCAGCGAAATCGGGCCCAGCGGATTGTGCGGCGCGATCGCGGCGTAATAGGCTTCCGCCATCCCGGCGATCAAACGGCACTCCGTGATGCCCCCGGCGTGGCACAGGTCCGGCTGGAGGATCGTCGCGGCCTTTTTCTCCAGGATTTCGCGGAAGCCCCATTTGGTGAAGATGCGTTCGCCCGTGGCAATCGGCAGGTGCGTGCCGCGCGCAATGTCGGCCATCACGTCGACTTCCTGGCAGTTCACCGGCTCCTCGATGAACATCGGCTGATACGGCTCGAGCGCCTTGATGAGCAGCCGCGCGGTCTGCTGGCTGATGGCGCCGTGGAAGTCGATGCCGATGTCGCACTCGTCGCCCACGGCGGCGCGTAATTCGGCAAACCGCTGCGCGGCCTTGTCGATGAACGCCTTGTTCTCGACGATGCGCGCGGGGCGTTCCTTGAACGGTCCGGTCTTGAAGGCGGTGAAGCCCTCGGCCTTGCGCTGCTGGATGCGCTCGACCGTCCCGGCGTGAGCATAGACGCGCACACGCGCGCGCGTGGGGCCGCCGAGCAGTTCGTACACGGGCACGCCGAACGCCTTGCCCTTGATGTCCCAAAGCGCCTGATCCACCCCGCTGATGGCGCTGGTGAGCACCGGCCCGCCGCGATAGAAGGCGTGCCGGTACATCGCCTGCCAGTGATGCGCGACGGGGCGCGGATCTTTGCCGAGGAGATAAGGTGTGAGCTCCTCGATGGCCGTGGCGACGGTCTTCGCGCGGCCTTCGACAATCGGTTCGCCGAGTCCTGTGATGCCCGCGTTGGTGTGGATTTTCAGGAAGAGCCATCGCGGCTTGACCATGAAGGTTTCGACCTTGGTGATCTTGAGTTTGTCGCCGACGCCGATCATCGGCTTGGCGTCCTTGCTGCGGACCTTGCGTTCGTTTTCTTCGACCTCCTTCAAGTAATCGTCGGTGACCGCGGCTTTCGTCGGCGCATCGGCGGCGGCAAGTTGTAGGGCGCCGACGGTGGACGCTCCGGCTGCGCCGAGGGCTTTAGTGAGAAAAGAACGGCGGTCGAGCGAAGCTTGTCGAAGTGTGTGTTTCATGCAGGCACCTCGCGGCATGGTTGGAAGGCATTCACAGGGAACTGTGAGGCATACTGCGGAGACCTCAGGCCACCGGCAATCCATTTCGTCCCGTCAAAATCTGAACAGGAGGAAACGGAGAGAACAGAGAGTCCAATTTCGATCTCTGTTTCTCTGTTTCTCTGTTTCCTCCTGTTCAAAGTCTTCGTCGCGAAGGTTTGCCCCGGGGAGAATCAGTCTGCTGAAAGCTCTCTGTTATCTCCGTTCTCTCCTGTTCAAGGTCTACCGGAAAAAGGTCGCGGCCGTGCGCCGTTCAAAGGCCCGTCAGGCGGGTTTCGGCGTCCCCGAAGTGATCGAGCTTCGCTCCCATTCGGTCCATGATGGACAGGTACAGGCTGCAAAGCTTGCGGTTGTCGTCGCCTTTTTCCGAGTAGTCGAGGACGCGGCCGGTCTCAAGTGCGCCGCCCAGGCCTCCGGCGAGCAGCACGGGCACCTTGGTCGAGTCGTGCTTGCTGCCCGACCACATGCTGGAGACGAACATGAGACAGGAATTGTCGAGCACCGTGCCATCGCCTTCAGGCATCGAGTCGAGTCGGCCGGCCAGGTAGGCCAGTTGGCTGCAATAGTAGCGGGAGATGCGCTCGTAGGCATCCGACAAGTCGTCGTGAGACGACGGGTGGTGCGCCGTCCGAACGTCCAGGAACGGATAGAACAGCCCGGAAAGATCGCGGCAAAGCAGGAGCGTGGCGACGCGCGTCTTGTCGGTTTGAAAGCCGAGCGCGATGATATCGCACATCAAACGCATGTGTTCCCGGATGTCTTCCGGAAGGCCATTATCCGGACGCGCCATCGTAGCCACCGGCCGGCCGCGGTCGCGTGCATTTCCTTCTGCTTTCTCCTTCGCCGTTCTCATGCGCTCCACGCGCGTTTCGACTTCGCGGACGCTGGTGAGGTACTCGTCCAGTTTGGCCTTGTCCTCACGGCTCACTTGCCGGCTCAGACGGCCGGCTTCGTCTCGAACACGGTCCAGAATGCTCTGCGTGCGACGGCTGCCGCGATTGTCGAACAGGCTGTCGAACGCGAGCGAAGGATAAACCTCCATGGGAACCGGCGACATCGCGTTCTGCCACGAGATGTGGGAACTGTAGGCCATCGAGAAGTTGGTCTCGTGGTAGCCGGTGATCGGCTGCTCGCAACCCAAGACCAAGCTGGGCTGCACGGTCTCCTGCCCCAGATGAGTGGCCAGCACTTGATCCATGCTGATGCCTCCCTTGAGCACGGCCCCTCGCTGGAGGGAGGCGCCAGAGAGAATGTTGCCGGTTTGCCCCGGGTGAATGCCAACGCCCGTGGCGTGCTTGTTGAAGAGTCCTGTGATGAAGTTCATCCTCGTCTTCCACGGGGCCATTGGCTCGAGACTCTTGCCCAACTCCATCTCCGCACCGGAACCCTTCGCCCACCAATGTTTGGAATTGATCCCGTTGCCCATGAACAACGCGGCGAAGCGCTTGGGGAACGGTCCGGGTGTCCCATCCTTTGCGGGAGCCGCGCCCCAAACGGAAATCGACTCCAGCCACGGCAGAGCCATCGCGACTCCCGCACCGCGGAGGAATCGGCGCCGGGAAGTCAGGTGCGTCCGCGCAAAATCTGGTTGTTGGTTGAGCTTCATCGCGCGGCGATTTTGTCGGGAACCCGTCGGTTGAGGAACTGCGGGCTGGTAACGATGGTCTCCACCAAACCGACAAAGCGATGCTTGTTGGCTTCAAGTTTCGCACGCATGGTTTCGATGGTGACGTCGTCCGCGGGCAACAACGTCCGACCCAGAGCGTAGGCTAACAGCTTGCGGCACAAGTTGTCGATGAACTCCTGCTGGCGCTTTTCGTTCAGGTAGCCCCGCAAACCCTCGAGCCCGGCGCCTTCGCTGCCGCCGGGAAAGGTGGCTTGCGTTTCCACGGGACGGCCCCCGAGGTCGCGGTCGCGCCGTTCACCGATCGGCCCATAGCCTTCGAAGACCAGGCCCAGGCCGTCGAATCGCGCGTGACAACCCGCGCACGCCTTATCTTCGCGATGCCGGGCCAGCACTTCGCGCAGCGTCCTGTCGCCGAGGTTTGACTCATCGGAGGGCAGTTCGGGAACCTTCGGTGGTGGTGGCGGGATGTATTCCCCCAGCAATCGGCGAACCACCCAGTAGCCGCGCTTGACCGGGCTCGTCCGCAGGCCCGGCGCGTTTTTCGTCAGGAAAACAGACATGGGGAGAAGTCCTCCGCGCCCGTACGAGCGAACGTCCTCAACGTGTTTCCATTCGCTGGATTCGAAGTCGAGACCCGCCATGCCGTAGTGCCTTGCGAGAACCGCGTTCACGAACGTGTCGTTGGCGTTGAGAAAATCGAGCACCGAACGATCGCGCCGGACCACGTCGATAAAGAAATGGATCGGTTCCTCAAACATGGCCGCACGCAACTCGTTGTTGAAGGACTTGAAGCGTTCGCGGTCCACGGCGTTGTGCTCTTCAAAGCGGCGGAAATCGAGCCAGTTGCCGCCAAACTCGGTGGCCAGCCCGCGGATGCGCTCGTCCTGAAGCATCCGCCGTGTCTGGGCCAGAAGCACCTTGGGCCGATGCAGGTCGCCCGCCCTGGCGCGGGCCAGCAGTTCCGCGTCCGGCATGCTCGACCAAAGAAAGTAACTCAAGCGACTGGCCAGCGCGTGGTCGGACAAGGGCTGCGCCTTCCATCTCAGCGTCGCAGCGGTGACCCGCGAACGTTCTCCAGAATGGGGCGGTGGAGAGTCGCTAGCGCTCTCCTGAGCAGCGGCCCCGGTCGCTTCACTCAGGTCGACGCGATAACAGAAGGACGGGGACATCAACACGCTGGCAATCGTGTCCCGGACGGCTTCTTCGTGCTCCAGTCCATCCTTTTCGCGCAACGTTTGATAGAACGCGAGAAGGTCATTCCGCTCCAGCTTCGACAGCCGACGACGCCAGGCGCGCTCGGCAAAAGCCTCCAGCGCCTGGAGATGCTTGGGTTCCGCCGCCAGCCGCGCCTGCTCGAGCCACCGGATGTCCGCGGAAGTGTTCCGGAAATAATCCTCAATGGCATTGATGGCTGCGCCTGAGCCGCTGCGGCGTGCCTTGGCCAGGTAGGCTTCGGCCAGTTGCTTGATCTTTGCCTCGGACGTTGAGTCTTTGTCTTCAGAGCGCGCGAAGTCGAACTCTCCTCCTTGCATGAACCGGGGAGGCTCGGCGCGCTCGAAGAAAATGTAATCCTTGTATTGCCGAATCGAATCGAGAGTGACGAAATGGAACTCCTGCCAAAGCCTGTCCAACTCGCGCTGTTGTGGTGCGTCGAGCAGCAGCGCGTAGAGCGGCGCGTCGTCGCGGAAGTAACCGGTCATCAGATGAAAACCGGCGCTCAACAACCGCCCTTTGCTCTCCTTGTCGTCCTCCAGGAAAATGCGCCCACGCTCCGGAACGTAAAAGGCATCAGGAAAGAGGGCGCAGAAGCGCTGAAGCGCCGCCTCGAAACGGGCACGCCCATTGTGATCGGCAGGCACGAGAAGGGCCCGCTCCGCCACGGCGTTCAGCGTTGGCGCGCCGTGAGCTCGTGAAAAACTCTCGAGAGACAAGGCACCGTCACGGCAACGCAACCGGCTCGCCGCAAACTGCTGATCCTTCCAGAGCACGAACGGCTGGGAACCGGAAGCAATCCCCCGCACGGCAAGGTTTGTGACCTCCGGCTGGAGTCGTTGTCGCAGACCCGCAACGAAATCACGCATTCGCTCGCAATCGGCGCGCGCCAGGTCTGGTTGGTCCCCGCGGGGCGCGGGCAGTTCGCGCCACATCGCCTGCAATGCGGCGATTGGGCCGAGTTGCTCCGACGAACCGGTCAGCGTGGCCCAAATCGTCGCCAGATATTTGGCGCTGATTCCGTCCGCAACGGCGCGTTCGGCCAGGGTCGCTCTTGGCTTGCCCAAGGCGGCGCGATGTTTGAAGCGCCACGCGCCGATGAAATAATCGGCGTAGTTTGTGGATTGCCGCTGATAGAACTCGATGATGCGCTTCACGGCGTACTTGTCCCGGTCGCTTTCCGTCACGACCGGGTGAGGCGCGAAGTCGAAGCCGTCCGGCTTCAGCACGGCGTGTTCGGCGACGCGGCGGGCGGCTTCGAGGTACTTTTTCAGGAGTGCCGGCGACATCGCCAGGGATTCTCCTGAGTTGTCGAAGCCAGCCTCGTTCGCGGGATCGACGGGGAACTCCCGCGCCGGACGAATGTCGACGCCGGTCAAATCGCGAATGGTGTAATCGAATTCCGCATTGCTCAGTCTCCGCGCGAGAACCGGTCCGGGATCCCCGGAGTTACGAAGCGCCTCATGCCGTCGCATCGTGTGAATCCAGGCGATGACGCGCCGTCGAAGCTCAGCCGTTGGACGTTGTTTGGCTTCCTCGGGCGGCATTTCCGCCGCTTCAAGCTTTTGGAGCACCACTTCCCATCGCCGGTAATCCTTTGCGACGGACGCGCGAGTCGAGTAGGGCCGCAAATCCAGCTTTCCCTTTTGCTTCGCCTCGCCATGGCAGTCGAAACAATAAGTCTCGAGAAAGGGACGAACCACTTCAACGAAGCTGCGATCCAGTTCGCGCTCCGACCCGTCCGCGGCCATCAAGGGACAGGCCGCGACCAGCAGCAAACCCATGATAGCGGGCGTTACGAGCGGTCTGGTCGAAGGCATTTGCACAATCAATCCGCGCTTCCGGTCGTCCGCCTCTCACGTCGGCGGGTATAGTGTGTTTGGCTTAGACAACCTTCGGGCGATCTCAATTCACCATGGTGACATTGACAGGACTGACCCACCGTGGTTCTGTACGCGCTGCGCAGCCTAAGCTGCCGTCACTTCCTTGGCGGCGGCGCGGGGGAACCAAACTCCCGGTGCAAACCGGGGCGGGGCGCAGGACGCCGGGCAACCGGAGGTCCAGGTCACTTTCAAGACCCAGCCCGTCAGCTAACCTCGTCGGCAATTGGAAGGGCGGCCCTCTGGTCCGCGATTTCCGCGGCCACCACGACCTCCCCAACACGAATCGAACTTTGTCGCGCCCCCGCAGCGCCGGGCGGCGCGCTGCTTTGCTTGGTGTTATGAGAAACTCGCGTGAATTCAACGGGAGTGGGTGGCTTAAAAACCTGTTCATTGGCAAGGGCCGCAGTCTCGCCGACCAGCGGCTTTTCCACAAAGTGTCGCTCGTCGCCGTGCTGGCGTGGGTCGGCTTGGGAGCGGACGGCCTGTCCTCCTCGTGCTATGGGCCGGAGGAAACGTTTAAGGCGCTCGGAACGCATATGGCGCTTGCGCCCTTTGTTGCGCTGGCGTGTGTCGTGACCATCGGCGTCATCTGCCTCAGCTATTCCCAAATCATCGAGCTGTTTCCTGGCGGTGGCGGCGGTTACCTGGTCGCGAGCAAGCTGCTGGGCCAGCGCATGGGTGTCGTGTCCGGTTGCGCGCTGCTTGTGGACTACGTGCTCACCATCGCCATCTCGATCGCCAGCGGCGCAGATGCGCTGTTCTCGGTGCTCCCGGCGGCCTGGCTCAACTGGAAGATGCCTGTCGTCCTCGGGAGCACCGCGCTGCTGACGCTGCTGAACCTGCGAGGCGTGAGGGAATCCGTTCTGATGTGGGTGCCGGTGTTCTTCGTGTTTGTTGCGACCCACGGATTCGCCATACTCTTCGGCATCGCGACCCATTTGGGCGCAATACCGCGCGTGTGGGCCGAAACCTCGAGCGGCCTTCACATGACCCATACGGAACTCGGCTGGGTGGGTGTTGTGCTGCTGCTCATCCGGGCGTTCAGCATGGGGGCGGGCACCTACACGGGCATTGAGGCGGTAAGCAACGGCCTGCCTATCCTGCGCGAGCCGCGCGTCGCCACGGGCAAGCGCACGATGCTTTACATGGGCCTTTCGCTGGCGATAACGGTCGGTGGATTGCTCCTTGCCTATCTGCTGTACCGTGTGGCACCGCAGGAAGGGAAAACGCTGAACGCGGTGTTGTTCGAGCGACTGACGGACGGCTGGCCCGGCGGCGCTGGAAAAGTCTTCGTGTCCGTCGCCATGCTTTCTGCCACCGCTTTATTGTTTATCGCGGCGCAGGCGGGTTTTCTCGATGGTCCGCGTGTGCTGGCGAACATGGCGCTGGACCGGTGGTTTCCCGCGCGCTTTGCAACATTGAGCGACCGTTTCGTGGCACGGAACGGCATTCTGCTCATGGGCGGCGCGGCGATCCTGGTCTTGCTGGCAGCGCGCGGCGCTGTGGCGCTGCTCGTGGTGCTCTACAGCATCAACGTCTTTATCACCTTCTCGCTCTCGCAACTTGGCATGGCGCGGCATTGGTGGAAGGAACGTGTCACGACGCCGGCGTGGAGACGCAAATTCGCCATCAACAGCATCGGCGTCTGCCTTTGCGGATTCATCCTCATTTCATTGAGCGCGGTGAAGTTCTGGCAAGGGGGTTGGGTCACGCTCGTCGTGACGGGCGCCGTCATCGCCGCGGCTTTCCTCACCCGGCGGCACTACGATCGAACCCGGCGCCAGCTCGCCCGGCTCGACGAACTCGTGTCCACGGTAAGCCGGGAAACGGCCGGCGTCATGGAACGACGTGCCGCGCCCGCGGGTTCCGGGCCCGCCGAGCGCACCGCGGTCGTTCTGGTGAATGGCTTCAACGGCCTGGGGTTGCACACGCTGCTGAACATCACGGGGCTCTTTCCGCAGATGTTTCACAACTTCGTCTTCCTGCAAGTGGGCATCGTGGACGCCGGCAATTTCAAAGGTGTCGACGAAATCGAGAACCTTCGCCGCCACATCGCCAGCGAAGCGGGTCGCTACGCGGAGTACATGCGGCGTCAAGGTTTCCACGCCGAAGCCGTGACAGACGTCGGCATCGATGTCGTGCAGACGGCCAGCGAGTTGGCGGCAGAGACGGCGAAGCGCTTCCCGAGCGCGGTGTTTTTTGGCGGGCAGCTCGTGTTTCAACAGGAAACGCAGGCCACCCGGCTCTTGCACAATTTCGCCGTGTTCGCGCTTCAGCGAGAATTCTTCCGGCGAAGTCTCCCGTTCCTCATCGTGCCCGTGCGGGTGTAGCTGTTCGGCGGAAAGTTTGAGTTCCTGGAGAGCGAGCCAGCAACGCCGGGTCAGGGCGTCGGCTCGCAGCGGCGCACTTATGCTAACCGGCCCGACTGGCTTCCTCCTTATCCTCCGTCACGAAGTCAACGTGCCTTCAGTCCACGAAGCAAGCGGAGTACCCCATACAGGATGGCGGCCTGTCGCGATTACGTAATGCCCCCCGCCCGGGCTGCTGGCTGCCATCCCGTAGCTGACCAGGGTTACGAGCAGTCCACCCAGCAGCCATGCGCCTCCAACCGTCAGGTCTCGATTCGCACTGCGCGCGTGGGCTTGGGAGTGCATGGGCTCGATCGGCCTTCGCGTCCGGGATTGCGCGGGCGCCTGGCCAGCCTGCAGCGCCGGGACCTTGTCGTGCGAACTCCACCAGGCGGCGAACTCCCGTCCGTGCGAAGTGCGGTTGAGCCGTTCGGCGGCCGCGCCGACTTCAGCCTCGGGCGCAGTGCTCAACCAACCCCGGAACCGGGCGGCCGTTTCGGTATCGACCACGTCGAGAAACTCGAACAACCGCTGCTGGCCGACTGGACTCAGCTGGGCCGTCAGAACGCCAAGACTGTTTGTGTTGCTCATGGGGCCAGAGGTACGCTCAATGGACGACACCATCCGATTAGAAGCTCAATAACTTCATGGACCCGTTCACGCCAATAATTTGTGAACGACATTTCCCGCCACATCCGTGAGCCGGAAGTCGCGACCCTGGAAACGGTAGGTCAGCCGTTCGTGGTCCAGGCCGAACAGGTGCAGAATGGTCGCGTGCAAGTCGTGGATGTCGATGGGATCTCGCACAACATTCCAGCCGATTTCGTCGGTCTCGCCGATGACCTGCCCGCCCCGGATGCCGCCCCCAGCCAGCCAGAGGCTATAGGCAAACGGGTGATGGTCGCGCCCGGTGACCGTTTTGTAGCCGACCCGATTCTCGCCCAGCGGTGTGCGGCCGAATTCGCTGCCGAACACCACGAGCGTGCTGTCCAACAGGCCGCGTTGCTTCAGATCCTGCAATAGCGCGGCGATGGGCTGGTCGGACATGGTGGCGTTGAAGCCCAACTCGGCTTCGAGGTTGCTGTGGTGGTCCCACGAGGCGTGGTAGAGGTTCACGAATCGCACGCCGCGTTCGACCAGTCGCCGCGCGAGCAGGCAATTGCGGGCGAACGCGCGGAACTGTCCAGGGCCACCGCCGCGGTCGGTCTTGATCTTGGGGTCCTCACGATCCAGTCCGTAGGCGTTGAGCGTGGTTTGGGATTCTCCGCGCAGGTCCATCAATTCGGGCGCGGCCGATTGCATGCGGAACGCGAGTTCGTAAGATGAGATGCGACTGGAGATCTCGGGATCGCGCACGTGCCGGTGGCGGAGCCGGTTCAGATCGTTGATGGCATCGATGCCCAAGTGTTGCATTTCGGCCGTAAAGCCGGGCGGGTTGCCCAGGTTGAGCACTGGGTCGCCCTGGCTGCGGAACAACACGCCGGCGTAGTTCGAAGAAAGAAAGCCGTTGCTCCAAAGTTGCGACCCGCCGCTCAAGCCGCGGCCGGCCGTCAGCACGACGTAGCCGGGCAGGTTCTGCGACACGCTGCCCAGCCCATAGTTGAGCCAGGAGCCGACGCTGGGCCGGCCGAAGAGTGGTGCGCCGGTGTTCAGCATCAACTGGCCGGGATGATGATTGAACTGCGTCGTGCGCATCGAGCGAATGAGCGCGATGTCATCCGCGCAAGTCGCCAGGTGCGGCAGCAGGTCGGACAACTCCGTGCCGCACTGGCCGCGCGGGGCGAACGTCCGCGGGCTGCCCATCAGAACGGCGCTCTCCTTCTGGATGAACGCGAAACGCACTTCCTTGGTCAGCGACTCCGGCAGCTTCTGGCCGTTCAACTCGTTGAGCTTGGGCTTCGGATCGAACAGGTCCATCTGGCTTGGACCGCCTTCCATAAAGAAAAAGATGCAAGCCTTGGCGCGTGGGGCGAAATGGGGAAACGTCGCGGCGCTGGCCGAGGATGGATTGCCGAGGGTCGATTCGGCGGCCAACAGCCCATTGGCCCGGAACAGCGACGCCAACGCAAGCGTCCCGAGCCCGCTGGCGGCCGTGGCCAGGAAATCGCGCCGGGTCAGCTCGATGGTTTCCCGAGGGTCCAACATGTCAGTACACGTGTAACGCTAAACCACGAATGGACACGAATCGACACGAATGCGCGTCAATACGTGCAATCCATGTCTTCACATTCTTGTTTACTCGTGTCCATTCGTCGTTGAACTCCGGTCTGCACGTCCCTTCCCCTGACTCCCAAGCCGTGCGCGGAACAGGCCAATCAACTCCTCTGTGTAGCCCGTTTTCAGCCAGACCGCGAGACCGAAGTAGGCCGCCGACGCAACCGTCATCGGGACGAACAGCTCGCCCAGCTTCAGGACGAAGGTTCCGTGACCCAGCTGCTTCGCCCACAGCTCGGCCAACCCCCAGGCAATGCCGCCGGCGACCAGCGTCGCCCCCAGCAACGCAGGCAGGTGCCGCCGCACTTCGGCCATTTCGAGCGTCTTCAATTTCCGGCGCAGCGCGTAGAACAACAGCGAAACGTTGATGAGCGCGCTCAACGTGTTGGCGACTCCCAAACCCACCTGCCGCCAGCGCGAGACCAGCACCAGCGCCAGCAGCGCGTTCACCGCCAGGCAAAACACGCTGATTTGCATCGGCGTCTTCGTGTCGCCCAGCGAATAGAATGCCCTCGCCAGTATGTTGACGAGCGAGAATGCGACAAGACCGGGAGCCAGGCACATGAGCGCGCTCGCAGCGCCGTGAGTCGACAATTCGTTGAAGCGTCCGCGCTCGAACAGCAGGCGAATCATCGGCTCGGCCAGCGTCAACAGCAGCACTCCCGCGAGCAGGTTCACGAACACCAGCCAGCCAACTCCCTGCCGCAGGGTCGCGCGAAACTCCGGATACTTCTTCTCCGCCGCAAGCCCGGAGAGCGTCGGCAACAAGTAGGTCGCCAGGGAAATCCCAAACACTCCCTGCGGCAATTCCATCAATCGCACGGCGTAGTTGAATGACGCCACAACGCTGCCGTCCACCGCGAAAGCGAATCCCTGCGTCACCAGCACGTTGATCTGAAATGCCGCCACGCCCACCGCGCCGGGGACCATTTGTTTCACGACGTGGCGCACCGTTTCGTCCCGCCAGGGCGGGACCCACTGGTAGGCGAAGCCCTCGGAGTGCAACAACGGCAATTGAAAGAGGGCCTGCGCAATGCCCGCCAGCACCACGCCTATCGCCAGGCCCTTGATTTGGTCCTCCAACTCCGTTCCCATCAACGGCGCCAGCCAGAGCACCGACGCGATCATCACCAGGTTCAACATCGTCGCGCCCATCGCCGGGACGAAGAAGTGCCCGCGCGAATTGAGCATCCCCATGAAGATCGCCGCCACGCACACCAAAAGGACGTACGGAAACATCCACCGGAGCAACCGCAGCATCAACAGCGTCTGCCCATCGGTGAGGTCGACGCTCATCGCCAACCCGACGCCACCCAACAGCGCGATAAACAAGCCGGCCAGCCCGACGCCGACTCCGACACCCGCGCGTCCGAGGCGGCTCAACGTTTCCCTGCCCCGTTCCCGGAACACGAGCCCCAGCGCCGCGAAGCTGATAAGAACAATCCACGGGCACGCGGCGCTCAGCAGGTGCACGATGCGCAGCGTGTCCCCCGGGTGCAACCCGAGGTGCAGCAGCAGGGAAATCCCGAGGACAGCCAGCACCACGAGTGCTGTCGTGCTCACGAACAGGCCGGACAACACCGCATTGGCCGCGCGCCACATTTCCGCGTCGCCGGCGGTCTTTTCCTTCTCCTTGAACACCGGGATAAAAGCCGCGGAAAGGGCTCCTTCGCCGAGCAGGCGCCGGAAGAGGTTGGGCACCATGAACGCCAGCGTGAACGCCCCCGCCACCCACGAGGTGCCCATGAATCCGGCGTAAACGACTTCGCGCGCCAACCCAAGCACCCGGCTGAGCATCGTGGCGACGCTCATCGCGCCGGACGACTTGAGCAGTTGCGACATGCGCGCGGATTGTTCGGAGTTCGCCGGGCGCAGGGCAAGAACCCTTTGAAACGGCTGGCGCGGAGGGGCTGCCGCGCGTCCAGGCCGACCAGCAGGTCGGCCCTACCGGGGTTCATGGGAGAAACCCTGGGCCCGACGCGACACGGGTATTGAACCGCACCGGTTCCTGCGCTATCGACAGCGAATGGCTTCGTCGCCCCTGAAGCGTATTCGCATAGCGTCCTTGCTCCTGCCTCTATTGGGATTGGTCATGCTCTGGCGCAGCAGGGAAGTTGGCTTGGGAAGAAAGATCCTTGGGACCGTCGGCCTGTTGCTTTACTCGATCCTTTACGCAGCGCTGATCGTCGGGTTCCTGATGCTCGTCGCCGGACTCGAGGTCGAGTGGCGCGGCGGATTCCCGCCCGTGCTGACTTTCAGAAAGACCAAGCCCAACTACGAGTCTGTCGAACGACACCGGGCGCAGCAGTCCAACGCACTCGCTCGTTCCGCATTGCCCGCGGCGAGTTCAGCCGCCTATTGGACCGACTTTCGCGGGCCACTTCGCGACGGGCATTACGCCGAAGGGCCCATTTTGACCCACTGGCCCGCGGGCGGCTTGCGCATGCTTTGGCGCCAGCCCATCGGAGGCGGTTATGCGTCGTTCGTCGTCGCCGGCGGACGGGCCTTCACCATCGAGCAGCGCCGCGACCGCGAAGCCGTGACCGCCTACGACGTGGCGTCCGGCCGGGAACTTTGGGCGCACACATATCCGGCGGCGTTCTCCGAATCGATGGGCGGCGATGGCCCGCGAGCGACGCCGACGTGGCACGAAGGCCGCTTGTACAGTCTCGGGGCCGAAGGCGAGTTCTGCGGTCTGGAGGCCGAAAGTGGCCGCCTGCTCTGGCGCAAAAACGTCCTCGCCGAAGCCCGCGCCAAGAACCTCTACTTCGCACTCAGCACGTCTCCGCTGATTGTGGACGACCGTGTCATCGTGCTGTCCGGCGATCCCGACGGCAGTCCCGGCAAAACAGTTCTCGCGTACCACAAGGTCACAGGCGAGCTCGTGTGGGCGGCGCTGAACGAGCGCCTGGCTTACACTTCGCCGATGCTGGTGACGCTTGCGGGCGAACGGCAGATTCTTCTTGCCACGGCCACACGCATGGCAGGCCTGAAGCCGGAGGATGGCTCCGTGCTTTGGGACTTTCTGTGGCAGGTGCAGTACGACAACAGCATCATGCTGCCGGTGTTGGTCGGGACCAATCGATTCCTCGTCTCCGGTGGATATGGGAAAGGCTGCGCGATGGTGGAAATCGCCAACGATGCCGGCCGGTTCAGCGCGCGACAGGTCTGGAAAAACCAAAACCTGAAAAACAAGTTCAACAGCGCGGTCTTTTATGATGGCTTTGTCTACGGACTCGACGAGGGAATACTGACCTGCATCGACGCGGCGACCGGCGAGCGGCGCTGGAAGGACGGACGCTACGGCTACGGGCAACTCTTGCTGGCGAGCGGCCATCTCGTCGTGCTGGGCGGCGACGGCGAACTGGCGCTGGTGAAGGCCGTGCCGGACAAACTGGTCGAAATCGCTCGCTCGCCGGGCATCCGTGGCAAGACGTGGAACCATCCGGCGATTGCGTCCGGCCGGTTGCTGGTACGCAATGCCGTCGAGATGGCGTGTTTCGATCTGGAAGTGCGCTGAGAGGCCACGGAACTGCCAGGAAGGAAGCCAGAACTCGCCTTAATTCCGGCTCTCACTTCGCAGGGCTTCTCGTCTTGCTTGGCGTTGCCGCGCTTATCCCGTTCCGCGGAGGTTCACGGCCAGAAGAAGGCAATCAGGATTGCGTGAGATACTATGCCGACGAGGGCCAGCAGAGGCCAGGCCACTCCAATGCAGATTTCGCGAACAGTCGGTTTCATTCGTTGGGGCGAAACTGCAATTGGGCAGACGCCGCCGACAGTCCATCGGCGGGAACGCGCGGAGGCTGAGGGGATACTCTCGCTGGAAGCGCGGAGGGCATTTTGCCAGCAATCGTACGATGGAGGTTTTTCTGGAATAGAAGGCTCCCATAAACAGCCTGCCACGAGCGCTACTGTCCACGGGGAGTCGAGACACACAAATTGACATGTCACGATTTGTGACACGGTTGTGAGAGAGGCATAGGTTGGCCGGCTCCACGTTCACGCGCAGGTCTTTGTGCGCACGCTCGTGAAACAAAGTTTTGGCTGCTGGCACGACCGGTGCTTGACCCGTCGGTGCGTTCCAAAACGCATCGGACGAATTTACATATATGAAAGACAGCAACTCGACCAACTCGAAAGGTTCCGCAGCCCCTGCAGATATGGGGTTTTCGCCGTGGCAACGGTTGAAGACCAAACGGATTTCGTACTTAACGCTGCCGTTGCTCATCATGGCGACGGTGGTGGAATTCGTGATTTTGGCGACCGGCTGGACATACCAGAAGGTCGTCTGCGTTCCGCAGGGCATGGGGGTCACTTTCTTTGGCATCGGTCCCATTGGGGCAACCATCCTCGCGGTGGAGTTGCTCAAGCTGCCCCTGGCGATTTGGACCGCATCACGTCATGGGTGGCAAAAGACCTTCATGCTGCTGATTGGATTGCCGCTGATTTGTGTGCTGACGTTCCAATTGGTCAAGGATATGGCGGTGTATGAGATGGGCGTTGCGATGGCTCCCGCCGGCCAGTTGCTTGAGAAAGCAGCCGTAGAGGAAACGAAAATTGCGCAGCTGAATGGCGAACTGGCGGTGATCGAGGGAAAGAAAAAAGACCGCGAACAAAAACTGGCCGAACTGGCGGCCAAGCGGAACAAGGCCAAGGCCGATCTGGAAGAGTTGCTCAAGCGCAACGCTGAGACGCGTCAGGACGCCATTGACCTCACTGAGTTTCAGAAGAAAGAACTGGCTGAGGTCGAAACGCGCCAGGCAAACATCATCAAGCAATTCAATCAGGATACCGAACAGCTCAACAAAGCGCTGGCCGACCTGCGCACCCGCCGCGAAACGGAGCTGGCCCGAGCCAGCAAATGGACGGTTGAGGAGGCGCGCATTGAGAACGCCTATAAGGCGAAGGTGACGGATTACACCAATAAGAAAGCGACTTATGACAAGGAGAAAGCGGAATATGATAACGCCAATTTTCTCCGGCGTAAGTTGATGAAAGAGCCGGTGAGTCCCGGGGTGCCACCGGTGCGGGAGGTCAACGCTATCGTCAAACCAACGGCGCTCGCAGAGTTCGACGCGGAAATCAAAACCAAGGAAGCCGAATTGTTGGCCATCAACAACAAACGCCGTGAGCGCGTGGCCCAGGTGGACGCGGACGCCCGCCGGCTGCGCGAAGAGTACGACCGCCGCTCGCGCACCGGGCGCGAGAAGACAGACACCAAGCGCGAAGAACTGGTGGCGGCACAGGCGGCGTTGACAAAAGAAATAAGCGCGGAAGAGAAACTGGCCGACCAGGAGCTGGCGACGGCGGTCAAGAAGGTGGACGGGATTCGCGGGGAAATCGATGCCTGCCGCAAAAAGGCTGAAGGGCATTACGAGGAGCGAGAGGCTTCGATCCGAAAAACCCAGGTGCACCGGATCGCCACGACAGTGGAAATCGTGCGCGGCTGGATCATGGGCGAGCGTCCGATGTCGATCACGGCGACGCCCAAGGAGCGCGGAGATATTCTGACCGACCAAATCAGCATGGTGCGGATTTGGGTTTATCCGGTGCTGGCTTTCATTGTCGCCTTCCTTCCCACGTTGATGGTTGAGATCGGCGCGTCCACCGTTTTTCAACCCGAGCGCCAACGCCCGGCTTATCGTCTCGGCTTCTGCGGCCGCCGCCTGCACTGGCTCTACAAGCGCGCGGGCCGTCAAAAGATTCTGCGCGCCGAACGGCTGGCCACCGAAGCATCAGGGGCGCTGGCCGCGTCCAAGACTGCCGCCGCCGAACAGGAAGAGCGGTTGAAGAAGATAACGGATTCGCTCAACCGCGCGGTGGCCGAAAGCGACTCCCTGCGCGATTCACAAAAGTCGGAGGTCGAACGCCAGATTCAGTCGCGCCACGATGCCTGGTCGGATCGGCTGGCTCAAATGCGGAAGGAACTGGACGATCAGCGGGCCGCCCAGGAAACCGAGCGCGCCGCCCTGAAGCAGGAGCATCAGCAGAAACTGTTGCAGGTGACCGAGGATTGCAAAGCCCAGGTGATCCAGGTCCGCCGCCAAATGGCAGATGCGGAATTGGCCGCGGTGGAGAAAACCGGCAAACTATCCAATGAGCTGAGGCAGGCCGTGCATGCCCGGGAGGAGGTGGAATCCCAGTTTAAACATCAAATTGATTCTCTGGCGGTCCAATTAGCCCAGGCCCAGGAAGACGCGGGGCGTCAAACGGGCAAAGCTGCGCGTGAAGAGAAGCACCGCCTGGAGCGGCAGCACTTGGAATTTCAGAAGACGCTGCGCCAGCGGGAGGAGGAATTTGAACACCGGCTCAAACAACGGGAGCAGGAACTGACTCTCGCCTTCGAGGGGCGGCTGGCGGAGGAAAAACACAAAATCGAAGAAGGCGCGCGGCTTCGCCAGTTGGAGCTCGAGGGCCAGATCGATAACCGCGCCCGGGAAGTCGAGTCACGCTGGAAGCAGGAAGTACAGCGACGGGAAGACGCGACTCAAATCCGACTCCGACAGCGGGAGCAGCAATTGCACGCACAGTCGGAGGCTCGTGTGAGCGGAGCGCAAACGCAGGCGGAGAAGGAGTTCAGCCGTCGGGAGGCGGAACTGAGGCACCAGCTCGAAGCCAAATTGCATGAAGCCGAGACGCGACTGGATCTGCAATTGGACGAGCATGAACTGTTGTTCGAGTCAAAACTGAAGCAGCGCGAACAGGAATTGACCGCCAAGGCCGACGCCCGCGAAGCGGAGTTGCAAAAGCAGTTTGCCGCGCGTTTGCGCACTCGCGAGGAGGAATTGGAACGCCAGGCCGAGGCGCGCGTCCGGGCCACCGAAACCCGATTGGCTCACGAATTGAAAGAGCAGGAACAGGTTTTCCAAACCAAATCGCGTCAGCAGGAGCAGCAATGGCAGGTGAAGCTGGATGGCGTTGTGGCCGAGTCACAACTCCAGCTCGCGTCCATCCAACCGTTGAAGGAAATGCTGGCACGAACCGAGACTGAACGCGACGAAGCCAGACAATCCACCGCCGAGCTCACCCGCCAGGTTCAGAGCCTCGAGAGAAAACTGAAGGAAGCGTCCTCGTTCCTCAGTGGTTGGAAAGACAAGTTGGGCGACGCGGCCTAACGGTCGGGATTCGCGCAGTTTTCCGCCGGCCGCACAGCTCTGATTTCGTCGTCGAGTGGGCTCTCGAGTCCGCAAGCCAAATCTCACTGTCAGCAAACTTCCCCCGCCAGCCGTAATAGCGGGAATGAGTGGGACCGAGTGGGAATGGGCCGGAACTCAAGGAGTTACACCGGTGGGAAAAGCCGGAATGGGAGAGCCCGACGCGAATGCCGGGAATGGCGCGGCGGCGAATGGCGAGAATGGCTGGGGCGGCCAGGCCGCGAGGCTCAGTTGACGGCGGCCAATAGAGGACGAATCCCACGCGCCTGGCGAAGCACTTGAGCAAGGGGACGGTGATAAGGAACCGGCGCGGTGAGCGGGCCATAGTCGGTAATGCGTTTATGGTCTGTTTGCAAACAGCCGGCCCCACTTTGGTTTCAGGGAAATACCTTGCCAGCATGGAAAGTCAACCACAGCTTTGCAGGCTTATGAGCGTCCAGAACCCGCGCCAAGAACCCGCCGACAATCCTCCGCCATCCTTTGAAACCCTGTTGCGGCTTCAAACGGATCTGCTGCAAAAAATGGCGATCATAATCGGCCCATGGAAGTTAGTGGTCGGTCTCCTCTGCGCGGTGGTCGGTCTTATCGGGGCCTTGGTAGCTCAGCGGTTGACTATTCAAAGCGCTGCCAAGCAAGCGGTCACCGAAGGCAAGTTTCTCGGGGAGCTTGCCGCAATGGTTCGACCGGGCTGCATCTTTGATGGGAAGGGCGTTATCAAACCCGCTGATAACTTTGGAGCGGCCGAATTGATCGACTCAATCGACGTCAAGCCGATCCCTGGCGTCGGCGGTTTCAAGATCACATTGAAGTTCAAAAAGCATCTAAGGAATGAACCGATAGTGACGGGGTTGAATGTGAACGTGTTCCAAGAGCAGGTGGAGCAAGGCCCAGACAATACTTGGACTTTTTCGCTCACTCCCGCTCTCACCATAGGTCCAATGTTGGGAGAATCACGGGAAGGGCTCCCGTGGGAGATTGGCTTCTACAAATTCAAACTGGAGATCCTCCACTAGCGACCGGACCGGCGCGGTGAGCGGAGCGGGCCATGGAGACACAACCGATGGCGCTGGCCGCTGCCTCGGGTTGGTGTGAGTCGCGAATTCTTGTCCCAAAAAAAGCACTCGCCAAAACAGACCGCTGCGATCAACCTCAAAGTCATGAACGAACCCTTTTCCGCGGAACAAACAGTCGAATTCTTTGAGAACTCGGCCCGGCAGAACGGGCAAACTTGGTGGCACGCTCATTGGCTGATGGGGACCTTGGGATACAAGGATTTCAAAACGTTTCTCAAGCTTGTCAACGAAGCGATTGGCTCCTGCATGCGGCTAGGGGTCTGTGTTGCAGAAACGTTTCAACAGATTGACGAGACCGTCGACGGCCAATCGTGCAGCTCGTACCGGATGAACCGGTTTGGTTGCTACCTGGTGGTCATGCATGCAGACATCAAGAAGGAGGAGGTACTGCGCATCCGCGGTTATCTCGCGGCTTTTGCTGCCGCAGTAGCGGAACGCCAGTTCGACAATGATGCACTGCTCCGTGTCGAACTTCGAGAGAAGTTGAAGGACGGCGAGGCACTAATGTCCGGCGTTGCATTTCGAGCGGGCCTGAAGGACATGGAGATGGCGATCTTCAAAGATGCCGGTTACCAAGGGATGTACAACATGCCAAGGAGAGAGCTGGTTAGGCTTCGTGGGCTAAACGTAAAGGATATTCTGTACGATTACATGGGAGTAGTGGAGCTGGCAGCGCACAATTACCGGGTGACCCAGACAGCGGAGCGAATCCGAACGCGAGGATTGCACGGCTTGCATCCGGCAAAAAACGCAGCTTTTGATGTAGGGAAAAAAGTGAGGGCCGACATTATCGAAAACACGGGTGTTTCTCCAGAGTGCCTTTCCGTGGAGGAAAACATCAAACAAGTCGAATCCGGACTTCGCAAAACGAGCCGGAATATGAAAAAGGTGGACGACTCAAAGCGCCGAAAACTCCTCACCTAACTTGGAGATCCTCCACTAGCGACCTAGCGGTCCTTGGACTGGCGGATGTCGTTTAGGAGCCAGCGGATGTCGGTGAACACGTCGACGAGGAAGGCCCAGAAGTAGGAGGTAACGCCGCCGCCCACGCCGATGAATACCCACGACATGCTTTCGCGGGTGTAGGCCAGGATAAGCCCGCCGACCACGCAGACGGTGCCGGCGATTCGGAGGAAGGTCGACCACTCCGAACCGCGTGCAAAATGAACCACGACCGGCGGGTTCAACCGCTTCGCGACCGTGGGCTCGGCGGGCAATTGATGGAGCGGTTTCCAGTCGGCCTGATCGAAGCTGAACAGCGTGCCTGGCGCTAGGCGATTCTCCCGGATTCGCTCCCAAACCGAAGCCACGTCAAACGGGCCAGCCGAGGCGCCGGATTCCCACAGGAAAACTTGATTCATAAAACCTCAGCGGTTGAGCTTTTTCCAAGCTTCAATGCTGTGCCTGAGTGCCCAATCCTGCATGTGCGGATCCTTGGGCCAATCTTTCTTCGCGGCCTCGGCGAATTCATTCCAGACGGAGATCGGCACGCCATCTTTGGTGCCCTCCGATAGACCGCTTTTTGAAGCGGGTTTGCCGTCCATGAAGGTTTCCACGAAGACCTTGAAGCGTGCGATGTTCGTCGCGCTCAAGGAGCGTTGGATCACTCCCCGCTCCCCTTCTAGCCTGAATTGCGCCCGGCGGGCACTTGCGATGAGGCGAAAAACTTCCCCACTCGCCTGATAGTGAGAGCCCTCCGACACTGATACCAGTCGACCGGCCTTGTTTCGTTCTCCCTTGAGCGAAGACGCCCCAGGCACAGGCTCCGTGCTGATGATGTTCACTCCATCGACGATTACCGTCAGTCGATTCGTGCTGATGTTGACCCAGTCCAGCGGATCGTCCGCATAGGCGAAGACCCACAAATAATGATTTACGTCACCCGCCTGGAACCGTTCCATCGTCGCCCCAAAATCCACGATCAGATCGAGGTGCTCTTCGGTAAAGTTGGCATGCAGCGAATGGCGCACGCACTTCTTGAAATCATCCACCTCACTCTTGAAATACGGCGACTGGTTCAGCCGCACCGCCGCGGGCGACAACTCCAGCGGACGGCGCAAGAGCAAATTGGTCGCGACTGCGTTCGTCGCTTGCTGACCGGATGCCGACGCACCAAGGCAGAGGTGCCAACTCAGCAGAATCCAAACGAGAGTTTTCACGCCGCACCGCTTCCAAAATGCTGAAGAGTGGTCGGAGCGACAGGATTTGAACCTGCGACGTCTTGCTCCCAAAGCAAGTGCTCTACCAGGCTGAGCTACGCTCCGATTCCGGGTGCCAGACTATCCTCGACCCGCATCCGCGGCGCAATGACTAATTAGCGAGGAAGCTTCATGCCGTCGATTGCGAGGCGATTAACGATTCAGTGCCTGACCCATCAGGTGTCCGAGCCACACCGCCAGCAAACAAACTCCCACCGACGCCACCACGTTGGCCAGTGCGTGAAGCAGTTGTCCTTCCTGCGCCAGCTTCAACGTCTGAAGACTGAAGGACGAAAACGTCGTGTAGCCGCCACACAGGCCAGCCGCGAAAAAGGACCCCCAACGCAGGCTGACCATCCAGCGTCCGTCCGGCCCGGTGAGCGCTGCGAAGAGGCCAATGACGAATGAGCCGCTGACGTTCACGAGCAGCGTGCCCCACGGAAAGGTCTCGCCGAACCGCTGGGCCGTCAGGCCGGAGAGCCAGAATCGGCCCACTCCCCCGAGCGCGCTGCCCAACGCCACGGCGAGGTAGACAGCCAGTTTTTCCATCTTCGCGGCGTTCTATCGCGCAGGCACCAGGCGCTGGCGGGCCCACGCCTTGCCGAGGTGCTTGAGGGTTTCCTCGCGCAGCAGTTCCTCCGCGAGGCGGAATATGACGCGGTCTTCGAGATCGAACTCCTTGCGGGTCAGGTGAACCACGTTGAGCAGCCGCCGCTGGGCGTCCTTCTTCGTGCGGGACTGGCGAATCCGTTCGAGTCCCTGGCAGATGGCGTCGTGCTCGTGCTGGACTTTCTCCAGCTTGCCCATCTGGTCCAGGCCCGGTTCGAGGCCGTTGAAGAGCAATTGGTCCTCCAGTTCCGCGTGGGTCCGAAGCGCAGCTTCGAGCAGGCCGGCCAGCGCTTTGAGTTCGCCCAGCGTCCTGGCCGCGGGGACGGTTTCCTCAAGGTAATCCAGTTGCGCGTAAAGGACCGCGTGCTCAGCGGTAAAGGCGTCGGTGATTCTCATCTGACCGTACTGGCTTGGACGGCGGAGGCGGGGACGTGTTCAGGGAAATGTTGGAGGCGCGCGAAACGTGAACGCAAAACGCCGGGAAGGAGGCGCGTAATCCTTCGGTCAAGACTGGTGGGGCGTTCGTCACGGCAACGAAAAGTACTCCGCGCTCTGGTAACCGCCATCGGCCAGCTTGACGACCTGCATCAGCACATCGTTGACCAGCGTGCTGGCGCCGAACCGGAAGAGTTCGGGCGTCAGCCAGTCGTCGCCGAGGGTTTCCTTCACCATCACGAGGTAGGCGAGGGCTTGCTTGGCGGTGCGGATGCCACCGGCGGGCTTCATCCCGATGCGCCGGCCCGTGGCGAAGAAATAATCGCGGATGGCTTCGAGCATTACCAGGGTCACGGGCATCGTGGCTGCGGGCTGGACCTTGCCGGTGCTGGTCTTGATGAAGTCAGCGCCGGCTTTCATCGCCAGTTGACTGGCCAGCCGGACGTTGTCGTACGAGACGAGTTCGCCGGTTTCGAGGATGACCTTGAGGTGAGCGGAACCGCAGGCCGCCTTCACCGCCGCGATTTCGTCGAAGACGCGGGCATGGTCGCCGGCGAGGAAGGCGCCGCGGTCGATCACCATGTCGATTTCGTCCGCCCCATCGGTCACGGCGTGTCGGGTTTCGTGGAGGCGCGTGCGGAGGGGAAACTGGCCGCTCGGGAAGCCGGTGGCGACGCTGGCGACGCGGACCGGGGAATCCTGCCCAAGGAACTTCCGCGCGTAGCGGACCAGGCTCGGATAAACACAGGCGGCGGCGCAAGGCGGCACGTCATATTTGGCCTCGATGGGCTGGAGCGCCTTGCGGCAAAGGTAGGCAACTTTTCCCGGAGTGTCTTTGCCTTCGAGCGTCGTGAGGTCCATCATCGCCACAGCCATCTTGAGGCCCGCGAGCTTGGCGGAAGTCTTGATGCTGCGTTTGGCGAAGGAGGCCGCGCGCTCTTCGGCCATCACCTGGTCGATGGGGGCGAAGCGTGTTGCGTGTTGCGTGTTGCGTGAAGGCGCGGCGGCGGGCGCGGGCATGGGCGAAGGCTCGATAAAACAGGGTCGAAGTTCAAGGGGCAAAGGGCGGAATTCAGGATTCAAATCGCGCCTGGGATCTCCAGTTCCCAACTCGGAACTCGGAACCCGGCGCTCGGAACCTTCGTGGTCCCAAACCGAAAATCATCGACCCTTTCGGAACGGCCCGCCTATTCTCCGCGCGCCCGCTTATGAATCTCCAGACTCTGCGCAAGCTCATCCAACGAGGGGACATCGATACGGTGGTGGTGGCGTTTCCAGATGTGTTCGGACGCCTCGTGGGCAAGCGGTTCGTCGGAAAGTTCTTCCTCGATTCGGTGGTCCATCACGGCACGCACGGGTGCAATTATCTGCTCACCGTCGATATTGACATGGAGCCGCAACGGGGGTTCGGCGTGGCGAATTGGGAGGCGGGGTTTGGCGACTTCCAGTTGCGCCCGGACCTTTCGACGCTGCGGGCATTGCCGTGGCTGCCGGCCACGGCGCTGGTGCTCTGCGATTTTTGTCATCACGACGGCCGACCCGCTGCCGAGGCGCCGCGAAGCGTGCTGCGGAGTCAGTTGGAACGGCTCGCCAAACGGCGGCTCGTTTGCAACATCGCCAGCGAACTGGAGTTCTTCCTCTTCAACACCAGCTTCCACGACGCGCACGCGGCGGACTACCGCGGCCTGACGCCCTCGAGCGACTACCGCATCGACTATCACACGATGCAGCCGGCGCGCGACGAGGGTTTGTTCCGCGCCATCCGCAACCAGATGGCCGCGGCGCGGGTGCCGGTGGAGTCGAGCAAAGGCGAATGGGGCCGCGGCCAGCACGAGGTGAACTTTCTCTACACGACGCCGCTGGAGATGGCGGACCTGCACACGATTTTCAAGCAGGGCGTGAAGGAAATCGCGGCCCAACAAGGCCGCAGTGTGACGTTCATGGCGAAACCCTCGATGAGCGAGCCGGGAAGCAGTTGTCACATCCACACCAGCCTGTGGCAGTACGGGAGGAACCTGTTTTGGAACGGAACCGGCTCCAAAGGCGGGACGGGCTCGAAACTGTTCCGGCAATTCCTGGGCGGGCTGCTGAAGTATTCGCGTGAGTTCTCCTATTTTTTCGCGCCGACGATCAATGCCTACAAACGCTACCAGCCAGGCAGTTGGGCTCCGACGAAGCTGGCCTGGGCACACGACAACCGCACGGTGGGCTTCCGTGTGGTGGGTCACCGGGACTCCTTTCGCATCGAGAATCGAATGCCGGGCGCGGACGCCAATCCCTATCTGGCCTTCGCTGCGACGCTGGCAGCAGGGATGGCCGGGGTGGAAGAAGGGCTGAATTGCGGAGAGGTTTACGAGGGCAACGCTTACGTCGACGAATCGCTGCCGTCCCTGCCCGGCTCGCTGCACGAGGCGGCGGAGTTGCTCGACAAAAGCAAACTGGCGCGACGCGCGTTTGGCGAGGCGGTGGTGGATTTCTACGTCCACACCGCACAACTGGAAGTGGGAGCCTTTGGCAACACGGTGACGGATTGGGAGATGAGGAGGTACTTCGAGAGGATTTGACGGGCGGCTCCCTCTTCCTCAACGGGGACAGGCCGGGGTGAGAATTCTCCCAACCATTACTTCGCGCCTTGAACCTGAACCACGGTAGGGACGCGCTGCCGCGCGTCCAGGGACCAGCAGGTCGGCCCTACCGGGTTCATGGGGAGCCTTGAGTTCAAACTTTGGACGCGCATTGGGACCATGAACCGGAGCGATGTAGTAGGACAGGCTTCCAGCCTGTCTCCGCGGGCATCCTGCCCGGGGAAAGGAACTGGGGCTGGAAGCCCCGGGAAACAGGCTGAAAGCCTGTCCTATTATCCAGCGGCTCATGGGAAGGAGTGAGGACGCCAATGATGCCTGCATCCCTGAGATTCGTCTGGATTTGAGGCAGGCTTCTTTTTGTTGGCGGCGCGCCCTCTCTCCTGACTACACTTCGAGCGCTGAATGACTGATGGATCAGCAAGCAACGGCAACGGTTTGATGATCGAGGTCGAGCATCTCACCAAGCGCTACGCTGCGGCGCGGGCGGTCAACGACGTCTCCTTCACCGTTCAGCGCGGCGAAATCGTCGGCCTGCTCGGGCCGAATGGAGCGGGCAAGAGCACGATCATGCGTGTGCTGTCGTGTTTCATGCCGGCCACTTCGGGCACCGTGCGCGTCGCCGGCTTCGACGTGTTCACCCAGGCCGACGAAGTACGCCGGCGCATCGGCTACATGCCGGAGAACAATCCGCTCCATCGCGACCTGCGGGTCCGGGAGTATCTTCAGTTTCGCGCGAGCCTGAAAGGGCTCCGGCGCGGGAAGGCCCGGGAGCGGGTGGATACGGTCATGCAGCAGTGCGGGCTGACGGACGTGCGCAAGCGAATCATCGGCCAGCTTTCCAAGGGCTATCAGCAGCGCGTCGGGTTGGCCGATGCCCTGATCCATGAGCCGGACCTGATTATCCTGGACGAGCCGACCATCGGGCTGGACCCCAACCAGATTCGCGCAGTCCGCCAATTGATCAAAGACCTGGCTGGCCGTCACACCGTGCTGATCTCGACGCATATTCTTCCCGAAGTCGAGATGACCTGCAGCCGCGTGCTCATCCTGCGCCAGGGGCGCATCCTGGCCGCCGACACACCGGAGAACCTGCAACAGGTGATGAGTGAAAGCGGCCAGGTGGTGGCCGAAATCGTTGCGCCGCTGCCGGAGTTGCAAGCGGCCTGGGAAGCCATGGCGGACGTGGAACGGTTCGACCTGGCCCCCGCCCAGGGCGACTACGTCCGGTGCTCGCTCACGGCCCGCCCGGGGGTGGACCTCCGTGCTCAAGTTTTCGAGTTGGTGTGCGCCCGGGGTTGGCCGTTGCGCGAGTTGACGCGCAGCCGGTATTCGCTGGAAGACATTTTCGTGCAAGTGACGCGGCCGGATCGGGAGGAGGAACACTGATGCGGGCCTATTGCACGCTGGTGCGCCGCGAGCTCGGCACGTTTTTCAAATCGTGGATGGGCTACATCGTCATGGCCGTCACCACGCTCGTCCTCGGGGGGTGTTTCGTGCTGCTGCTCTGGGTGCAGAATGGGAAGGCCGAAACGCTCCCGCTCACGCTGCTCTTTTACGATACTTATTTCTTCTGGTTCATTCTCCTGGTCATGCCGGCCGTGATCACCATGCGCTCGTTTGCGCTGGAAAAGAGCACGGGCACCTACGAAACGTTAATGACGACGCCCGTAGGCGACGCACAAGTTGTCCTCGCCAAGTTCACGGGCGGACTCCTCTGCTTCCTGCTCACCTGGCTGCCCTTGCTTCCCTGCCTGCTCATCGCGCGACACTACAGCAGCGACGCGTCCAGTTTCACTACGGGCACCGTGGCCGCGAGCAGCCTGGGGATCGCGCTGTTTGGATGCGCGTACATCGCGATCGGCGTCTTCGCCTCCGCCGTGACACGCAGCCAAATCATCGCCGTCATCTTCGGCCTGGCGATGGGAGGCGCCCTCTTCTGTTGCATCTTTCTGGACGCAGTCTTCCCGACCCAGGGCGAAGGGTTAGGCCAACTGGTGGCCTATTTGGCGCTGACCGAGCACATGCGAAACTTTGCACTGGGTGTGGTGGACCTTCGTCCAATCGTCCTTTGTCTCAGCCTGACCGCCCTGTTCCTCCTGCTGACCTGGAAGGCGGTCGAGAGCCGTCGCTGGAAATGACATAATGTCCGAGCCGCCCGCCAGCTTCTCCCGAGCCCGCAAGTGGAACATCACCGTGAACACGGCGCTGCTCGTGCTCTCGGTGGTGGCGCTCCTGGTCATGACCAATTACCTGGCGGCGCGGCACTACAGCCAGTTCGACTGGTCCGGCACCGGGCAGATTGCGCTGTCGCCGCTCACCCGGCGGGTCATTGACTCCGTCACCAACGACCTGCGGGTCATTCTCTATTTCGATCGCGATCGCGAGGAGACGCTGTTCAAGTTGTCGCACAGGCTGCTCAAAACCTACTCGGCGGCCAACCCGCACATCATCGTCGAGACGATCGATTACACGCGCGACACTAGTGCCGCGCTGGCGGCCAAGAAAAAATACAACCTCGTCGAGAAAAACGACCGGGACATGGTCATCTTCGACTGCCAGGACCGCACGAAGTTCGTCTATCAGGGTGAACTGTCCGATCTGGACATGAACGAGTTGCTCGCCGGCCGGAGCGGCGAGATCAAGCGCGTGGCCTTCAAGGGCGAGATGCACTTTACGTCCGCGATTCTCAATGTGCTCACTCCGCGCCAGCTCAAGGCCTACTTTCTTCAAGGTCACGACGAGCACAACCCGGCCAGCGACGAAGGCTTGATGGGCTACTCGAAGTTCGCCGGCGTGTTGCGAGAGAACGGCGTGAAGTTTGAGCCGCTGATGCTGGAAGGCGCCGCCGAAATCCCCTCCGATTGCAACCTGCTCATCATCGCCGGCCCCCGGCTGACCATGCTGCCCGTGGTCGTGGAGAAGATCGACCGCTACCTGAAGGGAGGCGGGCGGCTCTTCGCCCTCTTCAACTTCAATTCCGCCACGCGGGAGACCGGCTTGGAGCGCGCGCTGGCCGAGTGGGGCGTGCTCGTTGGCCGCAACAGGGTCCTGGACGTGGAGCGCTCCTACGCTCGAGACAAGCAGGACATGGTCTTGTCGGCCTATGGCACGCACCGGTTGGTTCGGCCGCTGATCGGCTCAGGGCTTTACATGCTGCGCCCCCGGTCGGTCTCGGCCGAGAAAGGCGCGCGGCGAGGCGCCGACGCGCCACAGGTCGAGGAACTCATCTTCACCAGCCCCGGCGGGCGCGTCATCGAAAACTTTCGCCCGGACGGCAGCCCCAGTCCCGCATCGGACGATCCGATCGGTCCAGTCCCCCTGGCGGTTGCCGTCGAACGCGGCAGCGTTCGCAACGTCAGCGCCGAACGCGGGGCAACGCGCATCGTGGTGACAGGCGATTCGATTTTCCTGGCCAACGATACCATCGACAAACTCGCCAACCATGAGTTCGCCAGCCACGCGATCAATTGGCTGCTGGTGCGCGAGGAACTGCTCATTGGAATCCCCCCTCGGCCGATGAAGACATATATAATAACCGTGAGCCGGGCCCAATTGATCTCCGTCCAGTGGCTCTTGTTGGCCGGCATGCCAGGCTTCGCGCTGCTGCTGGGCGGATTGGTCTGGATGCGGCGGAGACGTTGAGCGATGACTCGCTGGCGAACCACCTGGATCCTGTTCTGCGTCGCGCTGGCGCTGTTCGCGTTCATCGCGCTGTTCGAACGGCACCTGCCTCAGGACGGAACCGGCCCGCGGGCAACGGATCCCTTGCCCGCCTTCAAGCTGGCCGATGTCACCAACGTGACGCTGCGGTTCACGAACGAACTGCTCCTGCGCGCCGAGCGCTCGAACGGCGCGTCATCGTGGGAGCTGACTGACCCAATCCGTTACCCGGCCCAGACCCACGCCATCGAGCGCTTGCTCCATCAACTCGAAACGCTCGTGCCGCGCACGCGAATCTCCCAGGAGGAAATGATTGCCGCCCGGCGCACGCCCGCGGAATACGGCCTGGACTTGCCGCAGGCGACGCTCACGCTTCAATTCCTGGGCCAGCGCAAGGAAATTCACTTCGGCAGCAAGACGCCCGTCGGCGACCAGGTCTACATGCAAACGTCCCACGACCCGACCGTCTTCACGGGCCCCGCGGAACTGTTCGACCGCCTGCCGCGAGCGGCCAGCGACTGGCGCGACACGACGCTCATCGACTTCCAAAACATCCAGTTCAGCCGGCTCGAAGTGCGCGCCGCCGGACGCGGGTTCGCCCTGGAAGTCGACCCCACCAACCGCGTCCTGGTCCTCACCAAGCCGACGCCAGCGCGCGCCGATCCTGGCCGGATTCACGATGTGCTGCTGCGCAACCTCGTCGCAGCGAAGGTGCAAACGTTCATCAACGACAATCCCCGCGCCGAACTGGAACCCTACGGACTGCAGCCGCCCGAGGCCGAATTTGTCGCGGGCATCGGCACCAACGACATTCTCGTCGTCCAGTTCGGCAAGAGCCCGACCAACGATCCCACGTCCGTCTACGCCCGGCGGATGGCGCAGACTAACATCGTGCTCGTGTCCAAGGACCTGCTCGATTTGCTCCAGCGGCCTCACAGCTGGCTGCGCGACCAGCACTTGATGAGCTTCAATCCGGGCGCAGTCGAATCGGTCGAAGTCATCGCCGCGACGAACAGCTTCACGGTCCGCCGCCAGACCAACGGAACCTGGCTCGCGGGCGAAGCCACGCCCATGACCGTCGATGCCGACTTGATGAAAGACTGGCTGGAGACCATGACGCGCCTGGAAGGCAGCGTGGAAGCCGACGTCGTGACGGACCTCAAGACGCTCTACAACCTGAGCCCGCCCGCGCGCCAGTTCCTCGTGCGCGCGGCCGTCACCAACAGCACCGGCGTTGCCAGCAACCGGCTCGTGGCCGAGTTGCACCTGGGCGCCGTCCAGGGCGAGAAGGTCTTTGCCCGGCGGCCGGACGAGGCCGCTGTTTACGCTCTGGAAACGCGCGACGTGTCGCGTCTGCCTTATGAGCTCTGGCAATTGCGCGACCGGCGCGTGTGGCGCTTCACCACCAATCAGGTCACGCGGCTCACGGCCCAATATCGCGGCCAATCCCGGGTTCATCAGCGCAGCCCGGCGCATGTGTGGAACCTCGCGCCCGGCTCCCAAGGGGTCCTGAACAATCCCCCTGCCATCGAAGAAATCGTCCACGGCCTCGGGGAACTCCGCGCCGAGACTTGGGTCGCGAAAGGCGACAACTCGCGGGCGACCTATGGCTTCAAGCAGGACGGCGATCGTCTGCTCGTCGAACTGAAGAACGGAGACAAGCCGCATACGCTCACCCTGGAATTCGGGGAGCGCGCCCCGAACAACGTGCCCTATGCGCTGACCGAAGTCGACGACCAGACCCGCATCTTCGAGATTTCTCCGCAACTCTACTTGCGCATCGTGCGTGACTTTTTCTACCCGTTGGCCGGCGACGCGAAGTAGTTTGGCGCAAGGCCCGGCACCGTGAGTGAGGACGCATCCAAAAGGCCGAAGGCCAAAAAGCCCCGCAGCCGCGGCTGGAGGATCTTCTTCTCGATCTTCAAATGGACCCGCGTCGCCATTCTCGTGGCGCTGTTGAGCCTGCTTGTCCTGGGCCTCTACGTCAACCGCGCCGGGCTGCCCGAGTGGGCCCACCGGCGCATCGTGGCGGAACTGCGCGAGAAAGGGTGGGACGCGCAATTCAGCCGGCTGCGCTTGCGTTGGTATCGGGGCATCGTGGCCGATGGTCTCCAGCTTTCCCGGACGAACACTTACGCCGGCCCGCACTTGTTCGTGGACACGGCCGAATTCCGGCTGAACTCCAAGGCGCTCCGTTCATTCGAAGTGCGCCCGGACTCGGTCTACCTCTCCGGGGGCCGGCTCATCCTTCCAATGCTGGGCACCAACGCGCCGAAGCAAACCTTCGTTTTGAACAAGGTTCGCGGCGAGTTGTTGTTCAAGCCGGATGACCAGTGGGAATTGCGTTACTTCCAGGGCCAGTCGCTCGGCGCGCGCGTGGGTATCCGCGGCACGATTACCAATGCGTCCCTGATCCGCGATTGGAAACTGCCGAAGCGCAAGCCGCGCGAACCGGGAGAAGGCCAGGGCGAATTCTGGCAGGATTTCCTCACCCAGGCCGACAAGGTGCGTGCCATCGTGCCGCCCGAAGTGCGCGTCTGGTTCTCCGTCGACGCTCGCGAGCCCCTCACCTTCCAGGCGACCGTGAAAGCCGTCGCGCCAGGCGTCGAGTCACCGTGGGGCTCAGTGACAAACCTCAACCTCATCGCCCGTCTCCTGCCTCCCGCTCCCTCGAACGACGCCGCGCGGATCGAACTGCATATCGCCGCCGAACAACCTCATACTCCGTGGGGCGCCGCCACCAATCTATCGCTCGATGCCCATCTTGAACCGTCCCTGACCGGGCCGGTGCCGACCAACGGAACGGTGAGGCTCGAACTGCGCGCCGTTCGATCACCGTGGGGCGACTGCGCGCGCCTCGCCCTCGACGCCAGCACAGCCCCCGCTGCCACAAACCGGGCGGCCCGGCAGACGCTCCTGACCCTCGCGATGGAGGACATGCGAACCCAGTGGGGGTCGGCTCGCAATGCCCGCTTCACTACGCGCTCGATACATCCTGCGACAAATATCCTCCCGGCAGCAGTTCAGGCCGAGGTGGTCGCTGAACAGGCGCGCACTAGTTGGGCGACGTCTCTGTGGACACGCGCCGAAACCTCCCTGGACCTGCCGGCCGCCGAACAGTGGCTCCTGGGGCGCACCAACCTGTCCTGGCCGGAGCGCATTGGGAATATTCCCATCGACGCAAGGCTCGCGCTCAGCAACGCCGTCGGCGGGCGGATGGAATTCGCCCAGGCCTGGATCACGAATCGCTGGCGCCCGACTCAACTTCAACTGGATGGATCCTTCCAGGGTTCGGCAGGTAGTTTGGCGGCGAACGTGACGTTGGACACCGGCACGCGCCGGGCCGCATTCAACACGAGTCTCCGCGGAAACGCTCACGCGCTGGCGGGGTTGTTGACGACCAACGCCCAGGTTTGGCTCGCGGACTATCAATCGGCCGCCCCGCTCGAAATTCAGGCAACTGGCGGCGCGACGCTGGCGGGGTTGGACCCCCACCGTCCCAATTGGCTCGCCGACACACTGCCGACGCTTTCCGTCGCCGCTCGCGTGGGCACGGGCGCCGGCGCCTATCGCGAAGTTCGGTTCTCCGAGGCTCGCGCTTTGTGTCTGTTCAGCAATTCCATTTGGCAACTGCCCGAATTCCGCATCGCGCGACCCGAGGGGACGATCGAGGGTGATGCGGAAATCGACAGTCGCACGGGCGAGTTCCAGGTGAAGCTGGCCAGCACGATCGATCCGCAGGCGTTGCGCCCGGCTTTCTCGTTGCGCGACCAGCGGGAGATTTTTGAGCCCATAGAATTCACCATCCCGCCATTGGTGCGGGGTGAGGCGCAAGGCAACCTCCGCGATTGGTCGAAGCTCACCGCCACGGGCGCGGCGGCGATGACCAATGTGACCTATCAGAAACAGTTCGTCCGTCTGGCCAAGGCCCGGGCGGGCTATACCAACGGGTTCCTGTCGATCTATCAGCCGCTCATCCTGCGCGATGGCGAACGGGCTGAAGCGGAGGGCATCGGCATCGACATCTTCCGGGAGCGCCTCTATCTCACCAACGCCGCCGGCAATCTGGCCCCCATGGCGGTCGCCCAGGCCATCGGTCCCCAGATCGTACGAACGATCAAACCCTTCGTCTTTGACACGCCGCCTCAGGTGCACGTCAACGGTGAGATTCCCACGGGCCCCACGGACGGCAGCGAAGACATGCGCTTCGAAATCGACGGTGGCTCGTTCCATTGGCGGAAGCTGCATACGGATCGTGCCCGAGCTTCGATACACTGGAAGGGCCAGTATCTGATTCTCACGAACATGCTGACTCGCTGGCATGGCGCCGATGCGATCGGCTGGTTGTGGATTGACTTCCGCCAGCCCAAGGGCGGCAACCTCAAGCTCTACGTCGCCCTCGAAGGCGCCGATCTCCACAGGGTCGTGCGGGATTTTGAGGACGGGCGCACCAACTACCTGGAAGGAGTCTTCGGCGGCGGCTTCGCGATCACCGACGGCAGCGTGAATGACTCGAAGACGTGGGACGGCTTCGGCAACGTCGAGTTGAAGGAAGGACTGCTGTGGGACATCCCGGCCGTCGGCATCGTCTCGCCGGTCCTGAACACCATTGTGCCCGGCCTCGGCAACGTGCGCGCCAAGGACGCCAAGGCGACGTTCACCATTACTAACGGCGTCATCCATTCCCGGGACCTGGAAATCCACGCGACAGCGATGCACTTGAAGTATCGAGGCACGATCAACTTCGAGGGGGACATCGATGCGCGGATGGAGGCGCAGTTGCTCAAGGGCGTTCCCTTTTTGGGTCCGTTGCTGAGCACGGCGCTTTGGCCAGTGGGCAAGCTCTTCGAATATCGCGTCACAGGCACGCTCAACAATCCCAGGCTGGACGAGGTTTATTTCATTCCCAAGGTGCTTCTCTTCCCGCTCCAGCCGATCAAGACGTTGAAGGACGTCTTCCGTGATAAGGAAAAGAAGGCCCGGGAGAAAGCGCCGCAGTAGAATCAGGCCGCGAAGGCGCAGCGCGAGCAGGTGCTTGGTCCAGCGCACGTTCGACGCTTCCTCAACTGGAGCCTATCCGGTATCAAATCTCGCTCCGTTTCGGCACCCGCTATGCTGCACAGAAGGCCTATGAAGCTGAAAACATTGCTTCGCACAGCAGTAGTCGTGGTTGTCGCCTTGCTCTTCGCCCTGATGGCGAACCTGTTACAGGGGAAAGATCTGTAACAAGCCTCCAACTGTAGCGGCGCTCTGTGAGCGCCGAACCTAATAAAACCGCGGCATCGGTCTCGTTACGGCGGAGGTATGTCCTCTGCCGGCACATATTTCCCTCGGCCTGCACAAACTTCCCGATCGTCCCGCAGCAGAGACGCCAGGCAATTCATAGCCATGTAGAACGCCAGTGAAGGTCGCGCGAGTGAATGTTCCTCCTTCAACGTCCCACCCCTGAAGAGGTGGGCTATTCTCAAATGGGCTATTCTCAAATCTCCCTCCTGGAGATCTGCGTCTCGAATGGAGCGGTGTCAACTTGCGGCGCGACCTCCCCAACGCCCTTTCCGCCTGAACAAAGCCCCTTGCCCGGCAGTCGAAACTCACCCAATCCTCTTGCCCTCAGTCCCGCAAGGGGGTACAGAAATATTGATGAATTTGGCCTGGATGCCACCAACCGCGCCAGCCGCCTGGCGGCGAGCGGCACTCTTGCCCGCCCTCCTGCTGCTTGCAGGCTGCGGGCGGGAGGAGATTCGCGTCTATGCCGCCCCGAAGGACAAACCGGCATCTTCCTCCACTGTAACGATCCGCCCGAGGCCAATGTCACTGCCGACACCGGAGTGGACCTTGCCGTCCGGCTGGCGCGAACTGGGACCCAGCTCGATGAACGTCGCCAACTTCGCCGTGGCCGGGGCCGCCGGGCAGGAAGCGGAAGTGGCAATCACTCCGCTGGCGCGCATGGCGGGACGCGAATCGATGGTCCTGAACCTGGTGCGTGAGCAGGCAGGCCAGGCGCCGCTCACCGACGAGGAAGCCCGCAAACAATTGCAAAGCGTCGAGGTCGGAGGCCAGCCAGGCAGCCTCTTCGAGTTCAGTGGACCGGACCCGTCCCGGATCCAGGTCGTCCTGGCGATGGCGCATCGCTCCGACGCCACCTGGTTCTTCAAGCTCAAGGGCGATGCGACGCTGGTCGGCGCGCAGAAGCCGGTGTTCCTCGAGTTTCTCAGAACGATCCGTCTCAAAGAAGCTCCGGCCTCCGAGTCCAGCTACGCTTCGCCGGGCGCCTCGACGAAATTCAACTGGCGGGTTCCGACGCGGTGGAAGGCACTGCCGGCCGGCAATATGCAGATCGCCCGGTTTGCCGTGCCCGAACACGGCAGGGCGAAGGCGGAGGTGTTCGTCAGCGTGTTCGAGACCGACACTGGGGGGACGCTGGCCAATGTCAATCGCTGGCGCCGCGAGCTCGGCTTGCGCGAAGTGGACGACGCCGGGCTGCCGCAGGTGGTCTCGCCTCTCGACCCGGCCGACCCGCAGACCAAGCTCGTCGACTTCACGAACAACAATCGCCGCCTGGTGGCAGCCGTCGTCCCGCGGGACGGCATGTACTGGTTCTACAAGCTGCACGGGGATCTCGACGCCGTCTCGCCGGAGCGCGATGCCTTCGTCGCCTTCGTCAAATCGACTCCGTGAATCGCCTCATTAAAATAGTCACCTCGCTCCGGCTCACGGTCACGCTGCTGGCCTTCGGCATCGTGCTGGTTTTCGTCGGCACCGTGGCGCAGGCGGACGAGGGGCTTTACCAGGCGCAGGCCCGTTACTTCAAACACTGGTTCGTCTGGAGCATCAGCCTTTTCGGCCACAAGGTCCCGCTTCCGCTGCCCGGCGGTTATCTCATCGGCACACTGCTGCTCATCAATCTCACCGCGGCGCACATCCAGCGTTTCCAGTGGACGTGGAAAAAGGCGGGCATCCACCTCACGCACGTGGGCATCGTGTTGCTGCTGGTCGGCCAGCTCGCCACGGACCTGTTGTCGCGCGAAACACAACTGCGCTTCGTCGAGGGCGAAACCAAATCGTGGTCTGAAAGCCCGATGGATTATGAGTTGGCGTTCCTTTCGGACCTGGATGCGACCAATGACCAGGTCGTCGCCATCCCGGCTTCCCTGCTCGCGCAAGGCGGCGCAATCATTCACGACAAACTGCCCTTCACCCTCCGTGTGACGCATTACTGGCCCAACTCCGAGCCGACTTTCCGCGCCCCCATGCAACAGAATGCTCCGCCGCTGACCACGAACGGCATCGGTCGCAACTTCGACTTCCGCGAGCTCCACCCGACGCGCAAGATGGATGACAAGAATGTTCCCACGGCTGTGCTTGAACTCGCGGCCGCGGGCGAAAGCCCCGGCACGTGGGTCGTGTCCGGCTGGGCGGGCGATGAAACCATGGTGTTCGGCCTGCGAAGATATTATGCCGAGAATATGGGGCCGCAGGTGGCCTCGAGCATCATCAGCCGCCTCACGGAGCCGCAGTCCATCGAAGCGGGCGGAAAGAAATTCACTTTCACCCTGCGCCCGGTGCGCGCCTACAAGCCGTTTGCGCTGACGCTGCTCAAGGCCACCCATGCAGTGTACCCGGGCACGGACAAGCCGAAGGATTTCCGGAGCCGCGTGCGCATCCAGAACGCCACCCAGGGCGAAGACCGCGAAGTGGAGATTTACATGAACAACCCGCTTCGCTACGCCGGGTTGACGTTCTTCCAGCAGCAGATGTCGCGAGTCGGCGAGTCGCCATGGTCCACGTTGCAGGTGGTGCGCAACCCGGGCTGGATTACGCCCTACGCCGGCTGCATCATCGTGGCGGCAGGACTCGTATTTCAGTTCATGATTCACCTGGTCGGATTCGTCTCAAAGAGGGCAAAAGCATGAATCGATTTACGATTGACGATTGACTGTATGAACGCCGCCAAATCCAATCCCCTCGACACCTCACCGACTCCTTCCCGCGGCGGTTGGCGCTGGTGGGTCATGTGGTTCATCCTCGTGCTGTTCGGGAGCGAGATCCTCGCGGCGCTGCTGGTGCCCCGGAAGGACAAAAGCTTTGCCGTTTCCCAGTTCGCCCGGCTGCCTGTGGTTTACGAAGGTCGCATGCAGCCCATGGATTCCCTGGCGCGCAATTCCCTGCTCCAGATTCGCGGCATCATGCAGGTACCGCTGGAAGGCAACGGCGCCAAGGGCGCGTGGGGCACCTGGGAGGAACTCCGCGAGAAGGGCGGCGAGTTGAGCGAACGCAGTTCGTTTCAATTCTCGAAGCACCCGAAGAAACTCAAGCCCGCGGAGTGGCTGCTCGAGGTGATGTGCAATCCCAAACAGGCGGACGACCGCTACATCTTCGCCATCGACCATCCCGACTTGCGCGGCCTGCTGAAACTCGACGGCGGCGTGGAGAAGAGCGGCCTGCACTTCTATCGTTTCAACGACATCAAGGACCACCTCGAAGCCGTGCGCGGTGAATACGAGCGGGCCAGCAAACTCGATGGTGGGCTGCGCACGACGTTCGATCGCGCGGTGCTCAAGTTCAACAATGCCTTCAGCCTCTACTTCCGCCTCAAAAACACGCTCCAACCGGAGGACTCGCCCGACTTTCCCAAGGAGATCGACGACTACCTGTCCGCGGTGACGAAGGCGCGCGCCGCCATTCAGGAACGCCCGAGCCAGGCTGACAACATCGAGGACGAAGCGCTGATGCCGTTCCTGGCGCCCATCAGGAAGCTCCTGCCGCGCTACGAGGCCATGGCGCGCATGGACACCCCGCTGGTCGTGCCGCCGGAGTCCCACGATGGCCACGCGCACGAGTGGCAACGAATGGGCCAGGTGATGCTCGACGCCCACGGCGAGGGCGTTCCGGAATCGGCGCGGCTGCTCGCCGGGTTGACTTCCGCGTATCGCGCCGGCGATGTCGCGAAATTCGACGGGGTGCTTGGCTCCTACCAGGCGCTGCTGGAAAAGTCGGGGCAGACCGCGGCGCTCGCGAAGGGCCGACAGGAAAAATTCTTCAACCAGTTTTCCCCCTTCCTGCGGGGCATCTACGTGTATGTCATGGCGTTTCTGTTGGTGATGGCTTACTGGGCGAACCAAAACGACATCTGGCGCGTCACCGCGGCCCGGCTCGTGGGGATTGGGTTTATTGTCCACACTGCGGGGCTGCTGTTTCGCATGTGGCTGGAAGGCCGGCCGCCGGTCACCAATCTCTACTCCTCGGCAATTTTCATCGGCTGGGGCGCAGTGGTGTTGGGAATGGTGCTCGAGAAATTTTATCGGAACGGCATTGGGTTGGTGGTCGCGTCGGCCATCGGATTCCTCACCCTGATCGTCGCGCACAATCTGTCCCTGGGCGGGGACACGATGACCATGATGCAAGCGGTGCTGGATACCAACTTCTGGCTCGCCACCCACGTCGTCATCATCACGCTCGGCTACGCGAGCACCTTTGTTGCGGGTTTCCTGGCACTCATCTACATCCTGCGCGGGCTCTTCACGAAATCGCTCGACGAACCGACCGCCCGGAACCTAGCGCGAATGGTTTATGCCATCGTTTGCTTCGCGACGCTCTTCAGCTTCGTGGGGACCGTGCTCGGCGGAATCTGGGCAGACCAGTCTTGGGGCCGCTTCTGGGGTTGGGACCCAAAGGAGAACGGCGCGCTCATCATCGTGCTTTGGAACGCCCTCATCCTGCACCTGCGCTGGGGCGGAATCATCCGCGAACGCGGCCTGATCAACTGCGCCATCGTCGGCAACATCGTGACGAGTTGGTCGTGGTTCGGCGTGAATCTGCTCGGCATCGGCCTGCACAGCTACGGCTTCATGGACGAAGCGTTCACGGCGCTGCTGCTGTTCGTTTCCAGCCAGCTTATCCTCATTGGCGCGGGTCTCACGCCAGCGAAGTTCTGGTTGAGCGCGCCCGCGGCCTCCACGAACAACGGATTGATGCCTCGCGCCGTGGGCCTGGGAATACCGCTGTTGATGCTCCTCTTCTGGCTCGCAGCGGCTGTTTGCTGGAAGCTCGGGTTCGAAAGCGCCCCGACCCTCGTTACCTGGTGCGTCGCAGTAGCGGGCCTGTATCTCTTCGTGATGCTTTCTGTGGCCTTCGTCAACAGGGCCCAGAAGCGGTCCACGGCTGCCCCCGTCGGTCCTCCGCCCGCGCCACCGTCGCCACCGGATGTCGCCCCGGGTGGCAGCGCAAAACCCCAGCCGGCGTGAGAGCAGGCGCGAGTGCCTGCGAACTGGAGTTCGCGGCGCGTTTGCTTCAAGGACGTGCTTGATTTGCAACAGGTTCATTTTGCAAATCAGAAGCGCGACGGACGCCAGTCCGCCGCTGCGGTTGCGAACACCCCAATTCCTTTTGACGCCTCCCGGCGCTTCCCGTAGCGTTCACAGCCTGTTTAGAGACAGTCCGCATGATTGGATTCATCATCAAAAAGATCGTCGGCTCGAAGAACGACCGCGAGGTCCGCAAGCTTCGGCCGATGGTCGCGCAGATCAACGAGATCGAAGCCTCCCTTCAGTCCAAGCCCGACGAGTATCTCCGTGAAAAAACCGCGGAATGGAAGACCCGTTGTTCTGCCATCAAGGACAACGAAGAACTGCGCGCGGTGCTGGATGAAATCCTGCCGGAGGCCTTTGCCGTCGTGAAGAACGCCTGCCGGCGCCTGTGCGGCGGCGAAGTCACGGTGCGGGGCCACCCATTGAAGTGGGAGATGGTTCCCTTCGACGTGCAACTGATCGGCGGTTGGGCGTTGCACAAGGGGCGCATCGCTGAAATGGCCACCGGCGAAGGCAAGACGCTCGTCGCCACCATGCCGGTCTATCTCAACGCGCTTGCGGGCCGGGGCGTTCATGTAGTGACGGTGAACGACTACCTGGCCGCCCGCGACGGCGAGTGGATGGGCGCCGTCTACAAGTTCCTCGGGCTCACCGTGGGTTGCATCCTGCACGACCAGGATCCGCACGAGCGGCGCGAACAATACAACTGCGACATCACCTACGGCACCAACGCCGAATTCGGCTTCGACTACCTGCGCGACAACGGCATGGCCTCGCGCAAGGAGGAACAGGTCCAACGCGGCCATTACTACGCCATCGTGGACGAGGTGGACTCCATCCTGATCGACGAGGCGCGCACGCCGCTCATCATCAGCGGGCCGTCCGTGGTCGGCTCGGACCAGACCATCTACAATCGCTTCAAGCCGCAGGTCCAATCGCTTTTCTCCGCGCAAGAGCGGCTTTGCAACCGCTTCCTCAAGGAAGCCGAGGAACTCCTCAAGAAATTCCGCCCCGAGGACGGCTCGAATCCTTCTGAGGAAGGCCATCTCGCGCACGAGATTGGCCTGCTCCTCTACCGCTGCAAGCTCGGCATGCCGCGGGCGGAGGGCTTGATGCGCCTGCTCGAGACCCCGGAAAACCAGAAGCTCATGAACAAGGCGGAGCTGCAACTCCACGCCGACCAGTCGAAAAAGGAGCTTTACGCGCAGAAGGAGGAACTCTTCTTCGCGATGGACGAAAAGACCCACGATGCCGACCTCACCGAGAAAGGGCGCGAGTTCCTGAGTCCGAAGGATCCCGACGCCTTCATGCTGCCGGACCTCGCCTCGAGGTTCCATGAGATTGATACGGGCCCCGAGCCGGATGCCCACAAGCGCCTGGAGATGAAAACCAAGCTCCAGCAGGAGCTGGAAGGCAAGGCGCAGACCATCCACACCATCGCGCAGCTCCTGAAGGCGTACACCCTTTACCAGAAGGACGTGCAGTACGTCGTCCAGGAGAACAAGGTCATCATCGTGGACGAAAACACCGGCCGCCTCATGACCGGCCGGCGTTGGAGCGACGGGCTTCACCAGGCCGTCGAGGCCAAGGAAGGCGTCGAGGTCGAGCGCGAAACCCAAACTTACGCGACGATCACCATCCAGAATTACTTCCGCCTCTACCACAAGCTGGCCGGCATGACCGGCACTGCCGAGACCGAGGCCCAGGAGTTCTTCGACATCTATAAGCTGGGCATGTTGGTCATCCCGACCAATAAACCGTGCATCCGCAAGGACGCCCACGACACCGTCTACAAGACCAAGCGCGAGAAGTACCACGCGGTCGTCAACGAGATTTCAACCATCCACTCCCAAGGCCGCCCGATCCTTGTGGGCACCATCTCGGTCGAAGTCAGCGAACTTCTCTCCAGGATGCTGACCAAGGCCGGCGTCGTTCACTCGGTGCTCAACGCGAAATTCCACCAGCAGGAGGCCGAGATTGTCTCCCGCGCCGGCCAGCGCGGTTCGGTCACCATCGCCACGAACATGGCCGGCCGCGGCACCGACATCAAACTCGGGCCCGGCATCGCCGAGTTGGGCGGGCTGCACGTGCTGGCCACCGAGCGGCACGAAGCCCGCCGCATCGATCGCCAGTTGCGCGGCCGCTGCGCCCGCCAGGGTGACCCGGGCTCTTCGCACTTCTTCATCGCCCTTGAGGACGACCTCATGCGCCTGTTCGGCGCCGGCAACATCGTCAAGTACATGGAGAAGATGGGCCTGGAGGAAGGCCAGGAATTGGAGCATCCCCTGCTGAACCGCTCCATCGAGCAGGCCCAGAAACGGGTCGAGCAGCACAATTACCAGATGCGCAAGCGCACGCTGGAATACGACGACGTGATGAACAAGCAGCGCGAAGTCCTCTATGGCTTCCGCAATGAAATCATTCACGGCGACGACGTGCGCGATCGCTTGATGGACGTGATGGAGGAAGTGGTCCTGACCCAGGTGCAGGAGTTCACCACGGCCGACGACCCGCACGATTGGAACCTGCGCGGCCTGGCCGACTGGGTGAATCTGAACTTCCCCATCAGCATGACTGAGGAAGAGATCACAAACGCCGCCAAGGCAGGTCGAGAGGAACCCGTGTCCGGATCCATGTTCGGCGGACTCACGGCGCAGCAGTTCGCCGTCTGCAATTTCGTCGGGGGCAAGGTGCGCGAAGCGTACGACCTGAAGATCAGCTGCGAAAACCAGGAGGCCCTCAAGTCCGTCGAACGTCTGACCATTCTCGATGCCATCGACAAGTTGTGGCGCGAGCACCTGTATGAGATGGACAGCCTGCGGACCAGCATTGGCCTGCGCGCCCACGGCCAGCGCGACCCGCTCATCGAATACAAGGCCGAGGCGTTCAAGCTGTTTGACGATCTGATGGTCAACATCAAGACCGAGATCTGTCACAATATCTTCCGGAGCGCCTCCAGCCTGATGGCTTACGAGCAATTCCTCCGAAAGCTCCCCCAACGGGCGGAGCACGGGGCCGCCTCCGCCTTCGGCGGCACCACCACGGCCAGTTCCGGCGCACCCCAACCCGACAGCCGGCCAAGCGATGTCGTCAGCGAAGCCAACGAAGCCGTTGCCAAGGCGCGTCCCGTCCGTTCCGGCCCCAAAGTCGGCCGCAATGATCCCTGCCCCTGCAACAGCGGCAAGAAGTACAAGCACTGCCACGGGAAGTTTGGTTGAGCGAGACCGAGCGCGTTGTCGGTGCCAAGTTCACCCGCGCTGAGTTTCAGTATAGGTCCAATATGTTCGGGTTCTGGACGCCAAGCCTCTCTTCGTGGGTCAGGATGCGGGCGCGTTCGAGGCCGTCTAGACTGGTTGCCAAAAGTCATTTCCGAAATGGTGGGGCAAACCTGCCGGTTTGCCGCGGCGCCCAGCAGGGCGCCGCCCACCATTTCGGAAATGACTTTTGGCAATCACTCTAGCAATTCCGATGCGGCTGAAGCATTGGTACCCTGCTGAAGTTGGCGAAATGCGGCGCGGCCTTTGTGCCAATTGTAGACGGAATGCCAATCGATAAGGTTGGTCCGACCAGCTCGGCGCGCATCATCGGGCGCCGACACGCATTCGACTACTACGTTCAACGTGCCGATTTGAAATGAGCGTTCCCAGCCATCGCGACTGGAGAAAGACAGGATGCCGGACTTGATGTCGGCCGCGGCGTCCTTGTAAGCCCGATATACCACAAAGTCCACGTAGTCGTTAGACCTCCGATCGATGTGAGCGATTAGGACCGTTGTCCGTTGGTGCTCCACCATCAGGCGCCAGAGTAACACGGCCGAGGCGAGCAACAGTAAGCTGGCGCCGATTACCAGAGCGGTCCTGATTTTCATGAGACGATGGTCCATGCTTCCAAATGAGCAAAGTTCGCCGCCAACGTATTGCGACGGCGTGCGAACAGGAACTGTCAGTTCCCAAAAGCAGGGCTTAAAGCTTGAGGTGCTCCCAGAGCGCTGCTGGCGGCAGGCGCACATTGACGAAGAACTCGCCGAATTCCCCATAGCGCGCGCTCACTTCGTCGAAGCGCATTTCGTAAACGATCTCCTTGAGCGCGTCGAGCTGGTGCGCTATGAGCGTCACGCCCCATTCCCAATCGTCGAGGCCAGTCGAACCCGTGATGAGCTGCGAGACCCGGCCCGCAAACTTGCGCCCGACGCGCGCGTGGCCGGCCATGAGTTTTTTGCGAGTGGTGAAGTCGAGGGAATACCAGTTGTCGCCGCCGGCGCGCCGCTTGTTCATCGGATAGAAGCACATCACTTCCCAATCCTGCATCTCGGGATAGAGGCGGTAGTGCTCGTATTCCTCGCGGGCCTTCGTCAGTTCGGCGAGCCGCGCGGTGAACGCTTCGGTGTCGGGCTGGAGTTTCTCCTGGTTGATGAGCCGCTGGCGGTTCTCCTCATCGGTCGTCATGTATTCGGATAGCTCCGTGACACTCAGGTAGGAATAAACCTTTTGCAGAATCCCGGGAGGAAACGCCGCTTCCAGGTCGCGATGGATTTGCGCGGCCTGTCCGAGTTCCTTCGCGTAGATCATGAACGCCAGGTCGGCCTTGCCGCCGGTGTTCGCATAAGTCACCAACCGGGGATGGGATGCCGCGGCGTTCGCGGCGCAGAGGGCCTCGAGCCGCCCGAGGGTCTTCGCGCTCTCGCCGGCGGGGAGCGCCGACCAGCGCACACGGTCGATCCTATAGAACAGGTGCATCACGTGGATGCCCCGATCCAGCTTCACCAGAGGAAGTGACGTCATGACGGCATTAGAATCGGGCGGCGCCCATTTGGGAACAGCAAAGTGAAGCGGCGCAACTCATTGGAAAGGCAAGGGGAAAAAATAATTGCCGTGCGCCTGTATTCGTCGGACTCTGGCGCCAACGAATGAAAGGCACGTCATGACAATTCTAATCGTTCTTGTCGCGCTGGCAGTCCCGCTGTTCTTCCTGCTGGTCTACGCGGTCAGCTCGTTCAACAAGCTCGTTGGGCTGCGCAACCGTTTCAAAAACGCGTTCGCGCAAATCGACGTGCAGCTCAAGCGCCGATACGACCTGATCCCGAATCTCGTCGAGACAGCCAAGGGCTACCTCAAGCACGAACGCGGCACGCTCGAGGCGGTCATCGCTGCGCGCAACGTCGCCTCCGCGGCCAGCGTCCGTGCGGCCGCCAATCCCGGTGACCCCGGCGCGATGAAGGAACTCATGGCCGCGGAGAACACCCTCGGCGGGGCGCTTGGCCGGCTCATGGTGGTGTCCGAGGCCTATCCCGAACTCAAGGCCAACACGACGATGAACAACCTGATGGAGGAGCTGACTTCGACCGAAAACAAGGTTTCCTTCTCGCGCCAGGCCTACAACGACTCCGTCATGACCTACAACACGGCGCGAGAAAGTTTCCCGACGAACATCCTCGCCGGCATGTTCAACTTCGCTCCGGCCGAGCCGTTCCAAATCGAGAACAAGGCGGAGAAGGAAGCGCCGAAGGTTTCGTTTTCGTGATTCGTTGAGTCGTTAAATCGTTGAGTCGTTGAATCGTTGAATCGACGAATCGTTGGGGAGTTGAACCGTGAAGCATAACGCGAAAGAGGCCACGCGGTTCGGCGGTTCAGCGATTCAACGTTTTAACGATTCAACGATTTAGCGTTTCAACGAACATGGATTTCTTCCAACGCCAGGAGAAAGCGCGCCGCAACACGGTGCGCCTGGTGTTCTACTTCGTGCTCGGCGTCGGCCTGATGCTGATCGCGGTCTATGCCGTGTTCGCGGGCGTATTTCGCCACGCGCAATTCGAGAAGCACGGCATCGCGGGGCTTTGGGACACGGGACTCTTCCTGTGGGCTACGATCACCACGCTTGGGATCATCGCCTTTGGCAGCCTCTACAAGACCATCGAACTGTCGGAAGGGGGCAGCGTCGTGGCGACGGCCCTGGGCGGCGAACCCGTCGATCGAAACACGCGCGACCCCGACTTGCGCAAGCTGCTGAACGTCGTCGAGGAAATGTCCATCGCCTCCGGCGTGCCGATGCCGGAAGTGTACGTGATGCCGGAGGAGAAGGGGATCAATGCGTTCGCCGCAGGCACAGCGCCCGACAACGCGGTCATCGGCGTGACAGACGGTTGCGTACGCCTTCTGAAGCGCGACGAATTGCAAGGCGTCATCGGGCACGAATTCAGCCACATCCTCAACGGCGACATGCGGCTGAACCTGCGGTTGGTGGGCATCGTCTTCGGCCTGCTCTGCATCATGCTGGTCGGCCGGACGCTGCTCGAGGCGATGCTTCGGGGCGGCTCGCGGCGGAGAAGCAGCAGCGACAGCAAGAGTAACCCACTGCCCCTGATCATGGTCGCGGGCGCGCTCGTCGTGATTGGCTGGCTCGGGGCGTGGTTCGGCCGGCTCATCCAGGCTGCCGTGAGCCGGCAGCGCGAGTATCTCGCCGATGCTTCGGCCGTCCAGTTCACGCGCAACCCGCTGGGCCTGGCCGGCGCGCTGAAAAAGATTGGCGGCCTGGCGTACGGCTCGAAGCTCGAATCGGCCCGCGCGGCCGAAGCCAGCCACATGTTCTTCGCGAATGGTTTGCGCGAATCGTGGCTGGGCCTCACCGCGACACACCCGCCCCTGGGGGAACGCATCCGCCTTCTCGACCCCAGCTTCGATGGCCGTTACCCGGTGGTCGTCGCGGACGAATCGAGGCCGGCGGTCGAGCGCGTGTTCGATGAGCGGCCCCCGCTGCAAGCCATGGCGCCCATCGCCGCCCCACCCGAGATTCAGGCGCTGATGGGCCTGAAAGCCGCGGCCAATCTCGCGACGAAGCCCGTGCGCACCGAAGACGTGCTTCAAAAGTTCACGCCCCCGACGCCTCAACACCTCGAGTTCGCCGCGAACTTCAAGGCCGGTCTGCCCCCGCGCGTGCTCGCGGCTTGTGAAGATCCTCTCGGCGCCATCGCGCTCGTTTTCGGGCTGCTGCTCAGCGCCGACCCAAACCAACGGGCCGCGCAGCTCTCAGCGCACAGCAAGCACATGGACGGTGCCGTCTTCAACGAACTGAAGAAGCTCGACGCCGACCTGGCCGGAATCGATCCAGAGTTTAAACTGCCCCTCGCGCTCCTGGCGTTGCCCGCGCTCCGGCGCATGGCGTCTGCGCAATTCCTCAAGTTTGAAGAGTCGCTCAACGCTCTCGTCTACGCCGATGAGCAGGTGGACCTGTTCGAGTATGCGCTTCAGAAGATCGTCCTGCGTCACCTCGATCCGCACTTCAATCCTCCACGGCGGATCCTGACGCAATACTACGCCCTCAACCGGCTTCTGCCCGAGTGCGCCGTCCTGCTCTCCGCGCTCGCCCACGTCGGCCATCAAAGCCCGAAGGAGATCCAGGCCGCGTTCCAAAGCGGCGCGAGCCTGCTGCCAGGCGGCGGCGCGATGGCGCTGCTGCCGCTGGCCCAATGCGGTCTGGCTGAAATCGACGCCGCACTCGACAAACTCAACCAGGCTGGGTTCCTGCAAAAACGAGACGTCCTCATTGCCTGCGCCCGCGTCGTCGCCGCGGACAACGCCATCCAGTGGCGCGAAGCCGAGTTATTGCGAGCCATCGCCGACGCCCTCGGCTGCCCGGTGCCGCCGTTCATCTCGGGGGTCTGACAAAGGCGCCATTGCTCTCTGAGGGGTGAGAACACTCATTGTTCGCCCCTTGCCGAAACCTGAACTGCCCCTCGCTCACCCGTACTTGCCTCCGCCTCAAGCCTCCGCCAACCTGAGCCAATGCAATCCGAGGAGCATTCGGAACATTTCGAGGTGAAACCGTCGCTCATTCATGGCATGGGTGGGTTCGCTCGCGCTGACCTGCCGGCGGGCGCGCGTGTGATCGAGTACGTTGGCGAACGCATCGACAAACAAGAGGCGCTGGTCCGCTGTATGCGTGGAGAGTCGTTCATCTTCGATCTCGACGACCAGTGGGACATCGACGGCAACGTGGACTGGAATCCGGCGCGATTCATCAACCACAGTTGCGCTCCCAATTGCGAGGCCGAACTGATTGACGGGCGCATCTGGATTGCGACCGCCCGGCCCGTGGCATGTGGCGAGGAACTCACCTTTGACTACGGCTACGACTTGGTGGATTACCGCGAGCACCCGTGCCGCTGCGGTGCGCCGGCGTGCGTCGGCTACATCGTGGCGTCAGAATTCTTTGATCAGCTGCGAGCGCACCACAACGTTGGCGAAGGCAGGGAGCCTTCGTCCGCAGCAAGTGCGAAGGAACAGGAACGTGCGCAGTTCCTATGAAAGACGGACTCTACCGTGTCGTTACCCCTCACTTCTGCGCCGGATTTGTAGTAGAACAGGGCAGAGTCACTCGATGTGCTCCCATTCTTCGTAGGCAACTCACTCACTGGCTCAGGATTGCAACATTGCTCTCAACGGGAATGGATTCCGGCTAGTCGAGAAACGGCTTGCCCACCTTGCTTGAATCCCTATCGTCCTTTGGTCGTCCCCTTACACTGAACTATTTTACCATCATGCATTCCTTGCGCCCGTTTGCCGCCAGTTTTACCGCTTTGACGCTTCTGTTTGCCGCGCGCGCCGCTGCTCAAACTCCCGAATGGATTTGGCATCCGAACAACGGCGCCCCGCCCGGGGAGACCGAAGTGCGTTTCTTCCGCAAAGAGTTTCGAATGACCGACGCGCCGGAGAAAGCCACGCTGCGGGTTGCTTGCGATAATCACGCCACCGTCTTCCTCGACGGCAAGCAAGTCGCCGAAGCGACCGAATGGAACA